>Ga0102864_1000098_pt1 | contig 22534 bp, 28 predicted proteins | sample Colrivmet1449B02_FD_84976 | JGI IMG/M metagenome (GOLD analysis project Ga0102864, IMG submission 84976) | Estuarine microbial communities from the Columbia River estuary - metaG 1449B-02 | ecosystem: Environmental > Aquatic > Marine > Intertidal zone > Estuary | place: USA: Columbia River...
AAAGCATCTTCAACTTCTTTCTTTGATGCTAAGTTGCCAATTGAATCAATGACGATAATCAATTTATCACCACGCTCAAGTTGTGTCAATTGAGCCATTATGTCGAACTTGAGTTGTTCAATATCTGTAAGAGGAGTATGGAGCACCCGCTCTGTGTCAATACCAAAACTGTCAAAATAAGACTGCGGAGTACCAAACTCTGAATCGTAGAATAGGAGTGCTGCATCTGGATATTTGTCCAAGTAAGATTTGGCCATTAATAAACTGAATGCTGTCTTAAAGTGTTTAGATGGACCGGCCCACATTGTAAGACCTGGTGTTAGACCACCGTCTAACTTACCAGAAAGTGCCACGTTAATGATTGGCACTGCGGTTGGAATCATATCTTTATCATTAAAGAATTTTGATTTTGATAAGATGGCAGAATCTTTGATACTGCTGTTCTTTTTAATTTTGTCGAGAATGCTCATTTATTTTCCTTTTTCACGAAACGAATATGGTTCATCATAATCATACTTAGGTTCCAATTTTTTGGGTAGTTGATGTTCAGATGAAGTAATTGGCGGTATTGATTCACCAGTGGCTTCATCAATTATAATCATGTTGTCTTTTCTAATCTCTACAGTTTCTTCCTTTTTTGATTCAGGTTCTTCTACCAATTCTTCTTTGATTGGTGGTGCAGGCGGCAATTCTTCATTTGGCTTTTGTACAATTTCCTTTACACGCCTATCTTGCATCGACATGTTTGCTGCAATCAATAATAACACAGCTAACGGGTCAAATACAACCATGATTAACATGATTACCAGGCGAACTGCTTTGTCTACCACATCCGCATCACCAGAACCATAAATTAATTCTGCAACATATTTAATTGGTCCTAAGTCAGCAGCGGTCTTCTGAGCTTCTGTGGCCATAGGCATCCGTTCCTCATTAAGGCTGCCAATTTTTTTCTGTTCGGTTTCGATTTCAGCAAGGATTCTTCCACGTTCCTTTTGTTGCCCTCTACGGATAACCACTGCTTTCTCGGCACCCTTTTCATCACTTGAGCGACCCATAACTTGGTCCACAGCCTCATCCATCTGTTTGAGTGCCTTGCGATTAACATCAACATTCTCCTTAGATACTTTTATCTTTTCATCAATGAGTGCAATTTTATTTACCAATGGTGCAGCATCAGAAGAATGTTCCAGGTGTGCCTTTGACAAATAACCAAAAATGCCCATTGATGTAATAAGCATCAAAATGAAACAGGCTGTAACCAGATATGATTTCATCAGTATTGGAATTTCTTTCCAATTACGATACAACCAAGAAACAGTTACCAGTTTTGCACCTTCAAGTACAGAACCCATAAGAACAACAGGCCAAAACGAACCTGGAAATATTGCTGCCAATCCAATGACAGAATAATAAGCAGCAACTCCCGACAGCGCCATGGCTGTCAGGAATGTTAGGAAAATCATGTAAAAAAGTCCTCTAATGAATTTGTTTTTTCAGCCGACCAATTCATGCAACGTAAAATTACACTGATTGGTTCCAGAAATGCCTTGTCGAATTGTACATCATAGTCGATGTAGTTGTCAAGCTCAAACTCTTTTGGTATTCTTGATGGAAAAGAAATCACATCATTCTTGAAATGATTTGGCATTTTCAGATAGGTAAATTTGAGTTTTTCACCTTCTTGAATCAGTGGGTATTTCTTAGTCAAATCTTTTTGTTTTAGGTAATGATTGTACACAATCGCACCACGAACATGGATTGGTGTGCCTTTTTTGAACAACATTACTGGATCGGAATAAGTATTTAGCCCATTCAATCCTCTAGGGAAAGATATTTCTTCCGCAGGCAATGTTTTAAACTCCTGCCTGAACTTGGCAATAAAGTCTTGCACCTCTTGTTCTGTACCAGTCATCATCAACTTAATAGACAATTTCATCTTCTCACGAATGGCAGATGGTGTGGATGATTTAATCATTTCCAAACCCATCACCTTGATGTGTGGTTCAGCATACTGCACACCTTCATTGTTATACACATTTAGAATGTAACGCTTCTTGGCAGTCCACACACCTTTATCAGAAAGACCTTCACGTTTCATCTGCATTTTTTGTGCAAATGCATGAACATAATCTGCCAACTCTTGGTATGATTTATCAATGTGTGGTTGTAATCTATCTTCACAAACTTTGTCCATGAATTCAATAACTTTTTGTGCCGGCATTTTAACAACACCATCAACACCATAGACCTTGTTAACCAAATCACCAAGGCGTAGGTAAATAGAATCGGTGTCTGATGCAATCACATAGTCCACATTGTCTGTGGACAAAAGCTTATTCATGTACTGGTTGATTTTTGCTTCAATCCATTTGATTGATAGTTGGCCTGCTGTTGTAACTCCCAGAGCCATGCGTAGGTCATAAAACCTAAAATACTGGCTTCCCAAAGCGCCGTAGGCAGAGTTGAGGGATACTTTCTTTGCGAGTTGTAGGTTATTAAATCTAGCCACACGTTTGTCAATTTCGTATTTTTTGGATTCGTCTTTTTCATTTTCATACTCCTGTTGAGCAGTCAGCATCATCTTCTTAAACTTTTTACGGTCTTGATACATCTCTTCCATCATTGCAGGTAAGAAACCAATCTTATCTGTGCGAAAGAATTGTCCGTTTGGTGTAATAGTTGCATCTTTCAAGCTTGAAATGTCAATTTGTCTTTTCAAGAGTTTATCGACAGATACGCCTTGTGAAAGTATCTCACGCATTTCTGGTGTATATCTTTCCGGTTCAATCAGCGTTTCTGGTGAAATGTTGTACTGCATCATCAAATGTGGATACAAACTATTCAAGTCAAACGATGCAACCCAATTGTGCATACCAACTTGTGGGTCTTTTACATACGCACCCTCAAAGGCCGCATCTTTATCTTGTACTTCACGGGGTGGTACAATGATACCACGATTCAACAGATACGAATATGTTAGTGCATCCCACATACGTGTTTGTGCAAATACATCTTCATAGTTACACTTGGTGTCATATGCAAGTGTCAAGGCCAATTCCAAAAGCTTAAGTTTGTCTTCCAATTTTATAATCAACTTAACGTCTTTGATGTTGTATTCAATAAACTTTTGGAAGTTGAGGCGATACAATGCATGAAGGTTATCGAACTCATCATATGAGATTTTACCTTCACCAAGTTCTACTTGTGCAATGTTATCCAACCGATACGATTCTTGTGACTTGCCGCCAGGTGCATACCATTTATACAATTCAATGTAATCAAGTGATTCAACACCAACAAGACTGTATGCAATCAATTGTCGGCCATTGATATTGGTTTTTCGTTCTGTGATAAAGTTCCACGGAGATAATTTTCTAGCTTCATCTTCACCAAGAATCTTACGAAAACGATTCACAAGATATGGAATATCAAAGAACTTGGTGTTCCAACCAGTGATAACATCTGGTGTATTGTGTGACCACAATTCCAAGAATCTTTTGCAAAGAGACCATTCATCTCTGCATTTTACGTATGTTACATTATCGTCATAATTATTGTAATCACCGCAGGCAAAAACATGGGTCATGCCATTTAGATAGGTTATGGCAATTGCGGTGATTGGTTCGTTGGCCAGATATGGGTCTGGAAAACCATTCTCTGAACCAACCTCAATATCAATTACACCAACAGAAACTTTATCAGCATCCCAATCAACCATTTCGGTATGTTGTTCTGCGATAAATGCATATTCAAATCTGGTGTTACCATAGATTTTTGTACCACCAGCAACATCTTCGAATTGTTTTACATAGTCTCTTGCTTCACGGATGCCATCGAATCGTTTTGGTACAAGGTCTATACCATCAAGGGATTTGTGTGTACCATTACCACGGCGAGCAGGAAGATACAATTGTGGTTCATAATCAATCTTTAGTTTGATTCGTTTACCGTCTTTGATACCACGATAAAGAATTTTACCACCAATAGATTGAACGTTTGTATAGAAATTAGCCATTAACCTTTGAGTATTTGTTTGTTTGGAAGAATGATACCTGAACCAAAAATTTGATTGTAGTTATCAATAAAATCTTCAGCAGGAACATAGTAGTATACTACATTCTTCTTGTCAATGTCAATAGTTGAATTTTTAATTTGTGGAGCGTGCATAGGAAAAGGTGCAAAACCGACATTAGGTTGACCGTCCTGGCCACGCACCACAGCGATTCCTACTGGATTACATATGGTATATGTTGTTGGTGTTTCGGATTTAATTTCTCCTAGGATTTCTTCGTGGGTGATTAATTTAAGTACAATTATAGTCATAATAAAAACCTTTATGAGTTATGGGATAGACAGAAGAATACCACATAAATAAGTATATAGTGTGTTTTGAGATCGTAGTATATCATTGTTTTGTCATAAAGTCAATACAAAAATGGTATAAAAGATGGATCCGTTAACCCTCCTGGCCCTTGCAAATGGGGCTGTGGCAGCCATAAAGAAAGGTTGCCAACTCTACAAAGATATCAAAAGCGCAGCCGGTGATGTGAAGGGTGTGCTTGACGATTTGGACAAGCAATTCAGTAAGCAACATGAAGGCAAACCAGCTACCAAAGAACAACGTCAACAGTTCGAACAAAAGAAAAAAGAAGTAAGAGCAAATATTGAGAAGGATCCGAATGATGTTATGTCTATCATTGGAGACCAATTGGGAACATTCTTTGATGCTATGGACAAGATTGAAGAATTGTTCTATGAGGAAGAAAAGAAGTCCAAAGAAGTTTATATCGGTGATGTATCACTAAGCCGTAGAGCCTTACAACGTGTATTGATTCGTTCCAGACTTGAACAGATGGAAGTTGAATTGCGTGAACAAATGATTTACCACGTACCAGCAGACCTTAAAGATTTGTGGACACGATTTCAAGAAATGCGTGGACAAATTATCCAGGAACAAAAAATTGCTAGATTGGTCAAAGAAAAAGAAGATGCAATCAAGGCCGCAAAACGAAAAAAAATAATGGAAAATCTTACACTAGAAATTTCATTGGTTGTTGGAATAATAATGATTTTTGTCGTAATGGGTGCTTTGTTCACATGGATACATTACGACAAGAAAAAGAGATGGCCAGAATTGGAACAAAGAACATACCAACAAGAGTTGGAAAGAGAAAAACAATTAAGAAACGAAAGAATTTTACAAGCAATCAAATATCTTGATGAGAAAAATCAAGAAGAAAACAAAAAACTAATAACACCAGATGAAAAAAAATAAGTACACATTTTTGGAATGGGTATTTGATAATGTTGGTCTTGGTAAATTTATTTTATTCTTTTACGTATTCATTTTATTAGTCGGATCAGGACTATTGACTTTTGTTTGGTGGTATACCAAAGACTACAGATGAAAAATAAATTACTTTTTACATTGTTGACAACCAGTGCAACGTTGATGGTTACTCATCCGACCATCAATATAAATTTTATGCCGGATGCTATCATATATACAAAAGCATCTTCAATTAACGATAAGAATTATTGTCAATTGGAAAAGAGTTTTACGAATGAAAAGGGATTACAAGTCTGTGAATACAAATGTTTGGTTACCACCAGTCAAAAAGGTGAAAAGAAATCCATATACACAACCTCATTTAATAATGCTAGAGCTTGTAAACCACAAATTGAATCACCATGATTCAAAACTTTGATGAGGTGTTTGATTGTTATACAAAATTTTTACTTATTTGTTATTTTTCACCATACTTTTTAATCAACAAGTTGTCTCAGCAAAACCTATCACCGCAAAATCCTGGTTGATATCAGATATGCGGGGTAATATTATTGATGGTGAAAATATTGATGTTGTCAGACCAATTGCTAGTATAACAAAACTATTGACTGTCATGGTTGTTTTAGATGCAAACCAAAATGTTGATGAAAAAATAACAATGACAACAAAATTGGCCGACAAGTTACCAAGAAACAATCAAAAATTAACTAGGTTGGAATTAATAAACCTAACAATAACAGCCAGTGACAATAGAGCTGCACTAACTCTTTGTGAACATTATCCTGGTGGATTGGTTGAATGTGTACAAGCAATGAACCAAAAAATTAGAAGTTTGGAAATGACAAATACAGTTGTGTATGAACCAACCGGATTAGATGCACGAAATGTTAGTACTGCAAGACAATTAATTAAACTTACAAGAGAAGCAAGTTTCTATGGCAACATCAGATACGCTAGCCGTAAGTCTGAAATAAAAATACAAATTAAAAATAAGTGGTTTATTTTTCGTAATACCAATCCATTGATTGGCACTCACCAAAATATTGTTGTCAGTAAAACAGGATACATTAGTGCATCTGGTGGATGCATAACATTATTCTTGGACACTAATATTGGGAATAGGATTGTTGTTGTTCTTGGTAGTAAGAATACAAGAACTAGAATTCCTGAGGCAGAATTCCTATCTAATATGTATAGAGAGTAATTGGTTGCGGGCCACGGAGTCGAACCGGAACTGAGGATTATGAGCCCACTGTGATACCATTTCACCAACCCGCTATAATATTTATTCGAAAAATTCAGGTTTCATAATAACGTTTTTATCGAATTCACGCCTAGTGCGTTTAAGATTATCTTCTAAGATTCTATCGAATTCTTCATCTTCAGCCATTGCATCATCTATTTCTTTTGGTGATGGCTTGCGGAAGATTGCATCAAAGTTATCACCAAATGTTTCTTGTGAAACACTAAATGGTCTTGGGTTAGAACCTTTACCACCATCAGACATTTTATTCTCCGTATACGAAAACTACGCCATCAATTTTGGCAACATAGTAGTCGCCGGATTTCATTGCAGCATTCCAATCCAAAAGAACAATATCACCAACAGAAACTTCATCAACATCAGGACCGATGGCCATAACTTCAGCTCTATCTGGTTCACCTGAATGTTTGAGGATAATTCCAGAATCTGTTTGTTTGGAACCTTCAATGCGTTTAATAACAATTTTATCTGCAAGTGGTGTAATATTCATAATGTCCTCAAAAATAAATGGAGCGGTCTACTGCTTTGCTCAGTTAACACAAGGGGGTACCTTGTATCGTACTATTACAAACCGCATTAAATGGAGCGGGATATCAGAATCGAACTGATGACCGAAGATTGGAAATCTGCTGTTTTACCATTAAACTAATCCCGCACATAAACTATTATACACTAAAAATCTGTTGTAGTCAATACTTATTTGGTGCCCCATGACAGAATCGAACTGCCGTAACCTGATTACAAAACAGGTGTAATACCATTATACTAATAGGGCGAATCTGGAGCGGGTAGTGGGAATCGAACCCACAACTAAACCTTGGCAAGGTCTTGTGTTACCACTAGCACCATACCCGCATCAATGTGTATTATATATGCTTTTCAATCACTTGTCAAGCGTTATTTGGTACGAGTAACCGGAGTCGAACCGGTACGCCGAAACGGCAGATTTTAAGTCTGCTGGGTCTACCAATTCCCCCATACTCGCAATTTGGTCCGGCGTGAGAGAATCGAACTCCCATTAGAAGGGTAGAAGCCTACTGTATTATCCATTATACTAACGCCAGAAATTTGGTGCCCCAGAGGAGACTCGAACTCCTAAAATTTGGTTTCTAAGACCAACACGTATACCAATTCCGTCACCGGGGCAATAAATACTTCTATGGAAAAAAATTATGTTAAAGATTTATACGATATGGCCAATAAATTGGAATCATATCAAGAAACAAAATCATTCACCAACAGCAATGATTTTACACCATCCTTTGAAACAAGGCAACAGCTTTTTGTACTGGATGAAATAAAAAATATTGGTGCTCCCACCAAGAATTGAACTTGGTTTTCATCCTTACCAAGGATGTGTAATGCCATTATACTATGAGAGCATGGTACCCAAGATGGGATTCGAACCCACAAAATTCTCCTTTTGAGAGAGATACGTTTGCCAATTTCGTCACTTGGGTATAATAATTGGTGCTGCCTAGAGGAATCGAACCTCTTTCACTGATTCTTCAGACCAGCGCTATGACCACATCAGCTAAAGCAGCATGTTGGTACCTTGTGACGGGATCGAACCGCCGACCTTCTCCTTGTAAGGGAGACACTCTACCGCTGAGTTAACAAGGCAAATTTACTTTGGGCAGCACTATGAGGATCGAACTCATACTATCTCGGTCACAGCGAGAGGTGCAGACCACTACACTAAGCACTGCCCAAAGTAAACTTAATTACTTTGGAGGTCTGTTAGACATGCACTGCTTCTTGTTCGGCCAAGATTCTTTTCAATCTATCGGCACAGAAACTAGCAGCAGGTGCATCTGGTTTTACCATTGGTGTCATGTTACATGTACCTTTGATATAACCAATTGCTTGTTGCACAACACATGAACTTCCGAATTCATCAGATTTGTTTAAGTCCAAATGAACTTCAACATGAAAATCTTCTAATACTTCAGCCAAGTTTTGAAACAATTCTGAAACCTTATATACTTCTGTCATCAGACGCATAGCAGGTTTACTTTTCTTGTGGTCATAATCCATTTCTCTATCTACATAGCCAAATATCTTACAACCATGACGGCCATCAATATGAACTACGACAGCCAAAGCATAATCAGCATACCATACACCGTTAACTCTAATTCTTTCAGAGTCAGCACCAAGATACACTTTAGTGTCTTGTCCTTGTTTTGCAAGGAATGTTTTGACTTCTTCTATGTCGAACTTTTTCATATCAATCACCTTTATAAAAATTGGCTTCCCGTGAGAGAATCGAACTCCCGCCAAGAGATTTGGAGTTTCTTGTGCTACCATTACACCAACGAGAAAAAATTTGGTTCCCAGAACAAGAATCGAACTTGTGATAAAGGCTTATCAAGCCTCCGTTATACCATTTAACTATCCGGGAAAAATGCTCTGCGTCCTGCGGCGGTAATTTAGTGTGGCACAACTCGCACCGTTGTTACTATGGCTCCCCGTTTGGTTCAACGCCTTGTAACACACACCTTCCACCCGCTTCCCGACCAGGACCGTTATCGCACTGCCAGCGGCCTTTCGGTAAAAAGACTACCACCCTTGAGAGTCACCTCACTTCTATCCTGCGGGTCACAGTATCCGCTAACAAAGCGGAACGGCTTGGAGGGTCTTGTAGGATTCAAACCTACGACTTCTTGGTTCGTAGCCAAGTACTCTGTTCACTGAGTTAAAGACCCATACTGGTGGTTCAGGTTGGATACGAGCCAACGACCTACTCCGTATGAAGGAGTTGCACTACCACTGTGCTACTGAACCGAATTTGGTGGACCGGCGGAGGATCGAACTCCGACTAAAGGCTTGCAAAGCCCCTGTGCTCCCATTATCACTACCAGCCCAAAATTTGTTGTTGACAACTTATCCTATTATACGCCGTCAACAAAGGCGAAATTGGTCCGTGTGACACGATTCGAACATGCGACCACTTGGTCCCAAACCAAGAGCTCTACCTAGCTGAGCTACACACGGGAAAAAATTGGCTCCACAGGGTGGGCTCGAACCACCGACCAAATGATTAACAGTCATCTACTCTACCGACTGAGCTACTGCGGAATAAACTTGGCGGTCCCAAGGGGTAACGATCCCCTTCTTTATGCGTGACAGGCATACGTGCGTCCGTGAACACTTTGAGACCAAATTAGGATAAGCTACTGGGTTCCACGCCAGCCCTTAATTGAGCAGTTACTCTGTCCATCTCATTTATTCGGAGTCTGTGTGCAGTGAGATTCTGCCTATCAGAGTCAGCAAGGGTAGTTTCCATCCTCACGCTTACGGTTTTCTGCCACCGGATCTCTATCGCTAATCAAACGCCACTTTAACGGAAGTGGTAACGGGATTTGGTGGAGATAAATGGATTCGAACCAATTCACCCGAAAGAACAGATTTACAGTCTGCCGCACCTCACCATCTGTGCCGTATCTCCAAAATTTTATGGTAGGGGTACAGAGAATCGAACTCTGATTATCTGGTTAAAAGCCAGGTACTTTCGCCGTTAAGTTATACCCCCATAAACTACCATTTGTTTTGCTGACGCACTGTTTGCTATGCTCAACGGAATTAGCTGCAGCAATTACCGTTTCTATACATAGTTACTCAGGCCTGATCTAGCCCATGGCTTACATCAGCAAAACAAATGGTACACCTAAGGAGAATCGAACTCCTCTTTCCGCCTTGAAAGGGCAGCGTCCTAACCGATAGACGATAGGTGCAATTAACTACAACAAATTTTTAAAGAACGTTTGATTGATTTCTCAATTCATGTATGAAGTATAACACAACCACATCTTTTGTCAACCAGCACTGTTGTATTTCTACAACATGTTTGGAGTTGGTGACAGGATTTGAACCTGCATATAACAGATTTGCAATCTGCTCCCTAGCCATTCGGGTCACACCAACATAAAATTTGGTACCAGCGTAGGGAATCGAACCCTATCAAGAACGCTAATCTGGCGCTAAAAGGTGTATAAGACCTCTCTGACTACCAAGTCTCGCTGGCATTGGTGGAGAGTCAGGGAGTCGAACCCTGTGGCCCACTTTCATGAGCCTACGGATTAGCAATCCGCTGCATTACCATCCTGCCCACTCTCCGTTTTTGGTCTGAGTAGCAAGAATCGAACTTGCACTACAAGGTTCCAAACCTCGGCGACTGCCACTATCATATACCCAGTTAAAATTTGGCGGAAGACAGAGGAGTCGAACCCCATCCCTTTTTGAGAGAACCTAGTTTTCAAGGCTAGTCGGCGGACCATCCCACCTGCATTATCTTCCATATTCAAACACACTATCTTCACTCACTTACGATTGTCGTAACCAGCGGAAGTTGGTGACCTGCTCATGCGTCACTATAATGTGTTTGAATATGGCACCCGAAATAAGAATCGAACTTATACTAAGAACTTCAAAGGCTCCTGTGCTACCACTACACCATTCGGGAATAAACTACAACAAATTTTTAAAGAACATTGTGTATTATATGACAGATTCGATGACCTGGCAACCACTGTGTTGTATTGAAACAACAAACAAAAAACCCTAGATTTTTTAGGTCTAGGGTCTTGTGTTTGGAGTCTTTTTTAGAACTTTTTTATCCGTCCCATCCCTCATCTACACAAAACCCGGTTGTAATCGCCCATGAGTTATCGGCGCAATTCATTGTGCGATACTCTAGTTGTAACGTAAAGGGCTTATGGGATATGAGAGACACTTTTTTCTTTCTAAAAATTAAATATGTTTGTATTATATAGTAAAATTTGAGCCTTGGCGAGCGGTTTTTTTAAATTATTTTTTAAATCCGTAAAAAAATAATTCGGGAGTCTTATTTGTTTCAAACTTGTAGGTATGAAACATACTATCCATATCAAAATTTTTACGAAAATCTTCTTCTGTAAGATTACTGTAATATTCCCAACCTTTTGCAATTGTTAAAGGACTATCATTTGGATGTTGTTTTGATGTACCATGTTCAGGATAACCTGTTGTTGGTACTACAATAAAAACCAATCCATCTTTTTTAGTCATACGATACATGTTTTGAAATGTTTCTATCCAATGTGGATTGTGTTCAAAACAATTACAAGAACCTGTGGTGTCATATGTGCCATCTGCATGGTCGACAAACTGACCTTCACAAACTAAGTCAACATCTTTTCCTGCATCAACGTCAACACCAACATACTCACATTCATTAAAATGTATCTTCATGGTACCGTTGATATTTAAACTACCCACTTCTAACATTTTTATGTTATTGAAGTTCTGTGGAAAATCTGTTGATAACTTTTTTACAAATTCTTGTTGTGTTGGGTGTGACATATTTTATTTTTTCCATTTAATTGGTTGTTTAACTATTGGTTCTCCAGGGTTAACAAAATCGTCAAATATTTCCCAAAGATGTTCTGAAATGGCAAACTTTGTTAGTAGTCCAGTCTCACGGCCATATGCATCTATTTCCCATGGTTGCACCCAATAGTCCACTTTGTCAGAGTTGATCCTTTTACCTCGCCATTTGGTCAGCTGATCGTTGGTTTCATTTTGAATGTACTGTTTGACATGAACCATTTCATGAGCCAGTGTTTCTAGTATTCTTCTGGACCCAATGCCTGGATGAATCTCTATCAAAAACTGTCTTGGCTGGTTTCTTGTATTATATTCTTCAACACTTGCGAACCCATATTCTTGTATGGATTCATCAAATTTTATTTCTGTAAAACAGTTGTTTCGTATTCTGGTGTTAGGCACAAGTTCTTTGGCGTAGAATTGGGCAGCTCTTTCTACAAAAGGCTTGAAGTCTTTGTCTGGACAATTCACTACCTTAACACGCATGGGAACTCCTTTGGACAATAGTGTCCCAGGCTTATTTAGAGATTCACATCTTTTCCACTTTCACTCCTGCTTTATCCAAGAACTGTAAGCCATCTTGGATACGATAACTATTGCGATAATAAACGTTACTGATACCAGATTGGTAAACAAGCTTGGCACAGTCCAAACAAGGTGCATGAGTAACAAAGAGATGAGCCCCAAGGCCAGATTCATTCGATCTTGCCAGCTTAGCGATTGCATTAGTTTCCGCATGAAGAACCTCCGGTTTTGTTTTTAGTCTGTAACGGTTTTGCATTTCATTGCCATCTGCATCTAGATATGCGCCTTCGTATGGCCAACCTTCTACAATTTCTTCAGTACTCAACCATCCACCAGCATTGCACCATTCTACATCTTCACAATTATTATCCCAACCAGAAGGCATACCATTGTATCCAATAGATATAATTCTATCGTCCTTCACTACAATTGCACCAACATGAAGGCGTCTGGCGGAAGACAATTCTGCAAAAGTTTCTGCCACCTTCATATATGCATCACGAAATTTTTGTTTCACATATCACTTTCAATTGGTGCCCGCAGATGGGATCGAACCACCACTCAAGAAATTATGAGTTTCCTGCTTTACCATTAAGCTATACGGGCGTTATTTAACATATTCCAAAGAATCTTTCCGCATCCACTTTAACATGCGGCCTCTAGGAATCGGTATCTGTTCCGCCACAGGCAGAAACAGTACACCATCAATCTCTTTGGGGTCCCAATCGGATTGAGTAAAATAGATTTCACTTGGGTTCAAGCGGTTGCGTAATTTGCGAATGGAAGTTTTAACAGTTTTCATAATGACACCATTATACAACAAAAAAAAGGGTCTGTCAAGACCCTTTATGGTTATCTACCTTTTAAGGTACGGTCTGACCTGTGTTTCTTGATAGCCTCTATGGCTTCCAATATACTTGAAAATAGTTTTTTAAACATTAGTCTTCCTTTGTCTGAATGGAAATTTTCTTGATGGCGTCTTGTGCCTTCACCATATTTTCCAACCACACCTTAAGCATACCATTAACCAATTCAGCATTCTTAATTTCAATCGTATCCTTCAGTGTGAAGGTGCGTTCAAAAGCACGGTTGGCAATACCTTTGTATAGATAATCCTGGTTGTCATCCTCTTTAGAGGCACCTTTGATGGCCAACTTATTACCTTCCATGGTAATTTCAATATCAGATTTTCCAAATCCAGCAACAGCCATTTCGATAACGAACTTGTTGTCTTTGATTTGTTTGATATTGTATGGGGGATAAGTTGGTACAGATTTCGCAATATCTTTGGTTGCAGCTTGCAACATATCGGTAATCTGGTCTAGACCAATCATGTTTGGGTACAGTTGGTCGAATTTTGGAAACAGTAATCCTGTCATAGTTTTCTCCTTAAAAAGCAAGATTAAAAAATTGCCGCCTCAAAGAGCACGGCACCATTATTATAGTATTATTTATACAGGTTGTCAAGCCGGTTGTGGTTTTTTACCAATATTGTACTTTGGAGTTAATTGCCACTCATTCTTCTCTTTATGAGAAAGAATCTTTACCTGTGAAAGAAAGATAGGTGCAGGTACCTCGGTCTGTTTCTTGTTGACAATTTTTACTAGACCCCAATCTTCCAATAGGTTTGCAATAGCATTCCTACGTGATAGGTCATTTTCGGTAATGTCGGTTGGTTTACCATCTAGGGCAAACAACTCTTTGAAATGTACCACATAGTATTGACCACGTTTGTGGAGTATGTGGCAAGATTGATATAGTGTCTTGTCCTTCTTGGACGCAACACCGATCCGTGTCAATGTCTCACGGACTTTTAAAAAATCATCTTTTTCATCCAATATCACTTCAACTAGGTCTTTAACGTCTATCATTATTCTTCACTCCGCCTGTATCTATTTTTGTTTTTATATCAGCGATTTGTTCATCAGTAAGAATACGAAGGGCTTCTTTAGCCTTGGCGTTTGAATAACCAAAATAGATTTTCACACACTCAATATCCCTATCAGAATCGGCTTTTTGCCACGGAACAAACTTCCGTTTCATGGGCCTGATACTATTTAGAAGATACTGGTATTGCATGTCCTTGTCCAGACCAGGCCACATGTTGATTTCGTTAACAAACAACACGCAATCCAGGTGATTAGATAAAGACCTGTTGATTAGAAATGGAGCATAATCCTTGAAATCTAAGTCACCTTCTGGTGTCTTTTTTCTTAGGATGAAATCAGCATAGTCGAACGGACTCATTTGAATTCACATTCAACCATAAGTTCCGTCAAACAAGCAATCAAATTGATTTCATGGTCTGCAACAAAGGCCGATTGATATTGATACTTGGCCAATATCAGAACCATTTGTGGTACAGAGTTTGGTTTTAATTTGTCATACAATGAATCATAGATGTTTCTAAATATTCTGGTAACGTCATTGTCGAGGTTGTTTGTAACCCATTTTCGACAAGAAGCAAAGTCCTTGTTCATAATAGAAGACACCAGCTCATTCATCTGCACATCAGAAACCGATGCAAGAATGCCTTTGTCGATTGTACCACTAACACTGTAACGCTGCAATTCATTAAGAACACGGCGGTTGTCAGGAAAGTGTTTGGTGATAACGGCAGCGACCACGGCTTTGTCGTAGGTTATACCTTCTTGTTCCAGAATCCACTCAGCACGTTTAAAGAAAGCCGCAGCCATCTTTTGTTTACTGCCATTGATTTTGAAGTCAACAACAGTACAACGAGAATGGATTGGATCAATGATTCTGTTCTTAAAGTTACATGTGAAGATGAAAGAACAGTTGGATGCAAACTCCTCAATCGCACCACGCATGGCAGGTTGAGTTGAATTTGGATTTAGATAGTCCGCTTCGTCAATGATGACAACCTTGCGGCCGCCTGACAAGGACATGGATGATGCGTAGTTTTTGATTTTGTTCCGTAGAACATCGATACCCGATTCATCTGAACCGTTAATCATAATATAATCACAACCGACTTCTTCACAGAGAGCCTTTGCAATTGTAGTTTTACCGACACCAGCAGAACCCGCCAACAAGAGATTCGGAATCTCTTTACGGTTTACATACTCCTGAAATGTTGACTTGATACCATCAGGAAGAATACAATCTTCAATGGTCTTAGGACGATACTTCTCGACCCATAAAATGTGTGACATTCAAATACTCCATAATATAATTAAATTTCGTCATGCCATTTAAAGCCAAGCAGTAACTTGGCAAAAAATCTTACGACTGCATTTGGCTTAGTGGGTCTATACACAAACATAGAATCTGTAATTTCCCACTTACCAACATTTTTCACAGAAGGTGGTCTTATAACAAAAGAACTTGCCGTTGGTGATGACGATGATATAGTAAGGCCAGTGCCGCCACTACCAATCAATAAAGGGCTCATCACATTGATGGGTTGCCATTGAATCTTTCGCCATTCTGCAATCCATTGTTCACTTGGAGAGAAATCTAAATCCAATGTTTTTTGATCCGTCAATGGATAAAAGAATTGAATCTCCAACTGTTGCATCACTTAACCTCAACCATACTTTCATATAGTGCTTCAAATTCTTTAGACTCTGCAACCTCAGTCTGGAATGAATTTTTGTGTTGGGTTTTTGCCATGCGTTTAAGAATCTTTTTAGGAATCTTTAACTCATCATATGCAAGGTCAATAATGTCTTTGATTGCAGCATTGTTAGAATCATTCTTGTGCATGTGGTGAACCGCTTCATCCACATAACCTTTGAGTTTCTTCAATGCTTCATCATCAAAAGAACCGAATAGTGTATTTACTTTAGTCATTTTGCAACGATCATTCCGATAACATCATAATCGGATTCATCAACAACAACATTACCATTGGTTAAATTGATTGCTGTTTTACCTTTTTAGTCACCTTCGGAAATGGTGAACACGGCCACAATGTATGTGGGATTAACGGCAATCTTGTTGCCGCTTGCTGATTCTGTAATCCAAATCATATTATTCTCCAAAAGTTAGGTCAGATTCTTTAGCTTCGATAGCAATCCAGTATTGCATATCTTCTTTTGAATTTCTAAAATAGGATAGACCTTTTGAAGAAATTTGTACCTCATAGGTACCGGCGATCATCTTAAAGTTTTCAGTTAAAAATAATGCCTTAAACTTTTTGCCATTACCATCAGCAATTTCTGTTGAATCGGTATGTGCAGAATTGTCTTTCGAATCACAAGTTGTAATGTAAATCTTTTCACCATCAGATGTGATGGCAATATTTGGTGATTGTAGAATGCTTGCTGTTTTAAGAACAGAAGCCAATTCATCTTCTTTCAGTGTGAAAGAAACATCTATAGAAGGAAGAGTTAAATCTTTATCTGGTGGAGTTACAATCATGCTCTTTGCAGTCTTGCGATAGTTTAGTTTCTTACGACCAACCTTGAAGATAACATGTTCGTTATCGAAATCAATTTCACCGTCTTTGTACAAGGATTGAACCGACAAAAATTGGTTCAAATCATAGATACAAAAGTCTTGTGGAAAGTCATCTTTAATTCCGGCTTTTGCCAAGACAGTCTTGGTTGCAGAAATGGTTGTCAATTTCTTACCAGTCTTAAACTCAATGCCAGGATTAATGTTGGCAAAGTTTTTAAGAACCGTTAAGGTCTCATTCGATAATTTCATTACGATACTCCTTCAGTCAATTCACTTATTGTATTCGATCCGTAAGAACGAGTCAAGCACTTCATTAAATTATTTTTCAAGTCTTCCACAGTACCATCATTGTCGATGGTGTGGTCAATATGACCACCTATCCATCTCCATTCAGATTCATGTGGACCATTTTCATACATAAAACTTTCGGCTTTATGTGAACCTCTATTTGCTTGTGATGCAATTTCATACCAGTGTGGTGTAATACCACGCTGGACTTCAATCATAACACCACTGTTCTTATGCACAAAATCAATTTCATTTTGGAATCGTACATCAGTGATGACATAATTTTTCTCTCTATCAATAAGTCTTTCTAACCTATCAACCCAAAAATTTTCATGGAAAATACCACGACCAACCTCAGTACCAAGTAACTGTAGGGCTAATCGTGGTGTAAAATCCTTACCAAATTTTTTAGACCAGAATTTATCTGGTTGTTCCCGCCACTCTCTGGATGTGCTTGTGTCGCCCTCTAGGTACTCTCTTGGCCAATCAAACATAACTGCTGCAATGTCTTTGACACCACCGGCAAAACTAAGTTGTTTAAAACCAACATCTTTTAAAATGTCACCAGCGGTACCTTTACCCGAACCAATGAAACCTACGAGGCCGACAATCATCACATTTCTCCAACAAAGTTTGCTACGGCAGGCATATCTCCCTTGAAGTGATATGTTCCAATGTGATCCAAACGCATCCAAGGGCACAACCAAATCGAACCACCTGTCTTGCGCCACAGCTGACAGAACATATAATCTTCTGATAGGTAACGGTCAGAACCACCACCTGTTGCAGAATCTACGGTGTCGATCATTGTATCAAAGTATGCATGGATATAACGTGAACCGTCAAAGTGAGCTTGACCAACATGATCTGGTTTGTAACGCAACTGTGGGAATGCTTCCGCAAATTTAGGAAACACTTCACGTTTAACCATCATAAAACCAGTTCCGATTTCCATAACCTCAAGTGGTTCAGAAACAGAGAACTTATCAGTACCACGTACAGGATTAAATACATAATCGCCTGTAACTTTGTCCAAGTTTCCAGCATCCATATCTGGATTTTTAGTCATAGCTTTCTTAACAGAAGACCATTTAATGGCTTTCTTAGGATAAGGGCCACCAATAACATCTTTATCCAAAGCCAGAAGTGCAATAACATCTTTAGGATCAAAATGAATGTCAGCGTCAATGAACAACATGTGTGTACAATCTGAACGATTTAGAAATTCATCTACGAGATAATTTCTTGCTCTAGTGATTAAGGACTCATTGAAAAGATATGAAAATTTCACGCTCACACCATACTGCATACAAACAGCTTGTAAATCAAGACAAGCTTTCGCATACAGTCCATGATTCATGCCGCCATACATTGGTGTCGCAACAAAAATACTTTTCTTTTGAAGTTCCTCTTTTTTAATTGAAATTTCCATTTACTCTCCAAAAATAAAAAAAAGGGGAGTACCACTAGAAGTGGTCTCCCCACAATTCACCTAATTAGGCAGTGAAGCTGTAACCAGCTTTGATAGCAGCACGAACCATAGATTTGGTTGGTGTGCCAACACGATACACGGCAACTTTGCTACCATCACCACGGGATTTGGTGTTGGTGTAAATTACATGACCTTCTTGGCGAAGTTCATCAATACGTGCGGCAACGTTTTGGATGCCAAAACGAGCACGAGCCTGTGCGGTCGAAAGTGTGTTATATCCCTCTTTCTTGTTCAAGAAATTAAGGATACGGGTTTTTGCGGATAGTTTAGTCAAGATAAATCTCCTAATGACAAAGTTAAACAAAGTTCTTGCGTTCTGCAAGTATTCACATTATACTATTACTTAGTGTGTGTGTCAACATATTTTGTGGTATATGTTTTTATCTGCCAACTTGTGGTAGATATTTTGCCTTGGTTTCTTCCCAAGACAGGTATATCAAGTCATCATAGAACAATGATTCATAAGATACATTGTTCTTTTTCTTCAACATTGATATACGTCCTTTGGCATATTTGGTTTTCCAAATGTTTGCCAAAGTTTCAGTACTGGTATCAAATGATTTGACCAGTTCTTTATCACCAATTTCTTTCCTGAGAAATTCATTGGTGTTATTGTAGAGAGGTGAAAAATAAATACCTCTCTGATGCTCAGTGCGAATCAATTCTTTTGGTATTCCTAATTTAGAATATGCAAAGTTTAGTGACCGATTCTTATGGTCACGTTTAAGTGGCAAACCATTTTGATTCTTGGCTTCCCACCATTCGAAATATTTACGAGTATGATTTTCTTTGATCCAATCAAAGATCATCTTCATAGTCTTCCTAGTGGGTTCGAAAGCAACCGAGCCACTAGAGAATCCCATTTTATTCCAATGTTCCAGGCCATCATATTGAGATAGACCATTAGACTTGGTATTACCATATAAAGAGGTTGTAGTGACGCCAACCAGTGTATCTCCATAACGAACCTTCCAATCATTTTGTACTGTATCAGATAGACACAATAATGCTAACAATTTACCACCCATATAATTAAATCCTAACGGCTGCAGTGGTACAATTGTTGAACCTATGGCCGTGTGATTAATCATTCCTTGTTGTGTCTTAACATCTCTTGCCCAACCAATTGCAGAATCTCTTGGAGTCAAATCCAAAAAGTCGGACGATATACAAATAACACCAAGGTATTTTCCTGATTGACCATCAATTACGGTGTAAAACAGATTGCGGCCAATGTTACTATTGTTTTTCATTGTAGATGAAAATGTACGGACAGTATTCCAAGTTTCCGCACCAGCACCATTTGATAGCTGTAATATAGGACGTAATTTTTCATAGTCATCTGGACCTTCTGGCATCCAGAAATTCTTTTTAACCTTCTCAACCAAATTCTTTTGTGTTATATCAATCAACTGTTTATCATCACCAAACAGTGTGGTAATTGTACGTGTTGGATACTTCTCCTGTACCTCACACCATTTCTGATATAAGGTATACTCACGCACATCCATTTTGGATGCATATGTCAAATTTTGAATGAGAGTTTCTTTTAATAACTCGGTGTCAATATGTTCAAATCTGGATGCATCATTGGTTCTCGACCACACATCCCATTGAGCATCAACATAATCTATAGGTGTTGCCATTAATTTCTTACTTGTAACTGTTTCATTATTTTAGGGATGCAATTATCTAGTGCGACTTCAAGAGGTTGGATAGGAAACACACTTTGTAACTTGTCTGTGCTTAATACACAATTACTCCGAGGTGCAACCACTGCTTGTTTGAATTCTTCTTTAGTAAACCACTCTTTGTTGAATCCTAGTCTATCTGATAAATGCTTAGTAGTAGTTGATCCTGGATTACAAACATTATACAACCCTTTAGGTATTGTCTTATGGTTGTTTGCAAACTCTACTGCAACTTTAGCTACATCAGGAACATAACTCAAACTATTTTCATAGTCAATCAATTTTTCATAACGTGCCAATTTGCTGAATAGATTCTTAGGATCGTGGTCATCACTAAACGGCATACGAATACGCAACAGATAACTCTTATTCATATAGGGTTCTAATAGTTTTTGTTCTAATGCTTTACTTCCACTATAGAAACTACCATTGTTAAAATTGAAATTAGGTTCATCAGTTTCACTATAATGTTTTTCATATCCTGTATATACGCAACCACTAGAGATATGTACAATAGGACATTTCTCTGACTGCTCTAAGAACAAAGGATACAATACATTGCCATCAATTGTTTCTTGTTTGTAAATCTCGCAAGCATCTACATTAGGTACACCTGTAAACCCAGTAGCATTAATAATTGCTTGTTTGCCGTGGGGAATAGAATCACTGTGTCTAATCCACGTGTGTTCTAAACTTTGTTGTTCTAATTCTTTTTTTATCGCTTTACCAATATAACCATGGCCAATAAGTATAATCATCGTTGTTCTATCGATCCTGCTTTAATTAATTTCATATTTTTAGGATTAAAATACTTGCGTCTAATCTTATCTAGTTTCTTCAAACCAAATTGTAACGCCAGTGGTTTCACTCTACTAGTATACACTATTCCGTTCATGTGGTCAAGCTCATGGAGAAAACAACGAGCAGTTATACCAGTAAATGTTTTGTTCCGTTTCACACCTGTGAAATCTTGATATTCTACTTCCACTTCGGCAGGCCTGGTGATTCTCAAATTTAGGAAAGGGAAAGAAAGGCAACCTTCTTCCATGTGTGTTTCACCTTTTGATGAAATAATTTTTGGATTGAAATATGCCACATATTCTTCACCTGAGCCCATAACAAATACACGGTATTCAAAACCACATTGATTGGCTGAAAGACCAATACCATTATACTTCTTACAAGTTTCAACCAAAGTGGATGCAAAACTATTTGGATTGATTGGTACATTTTCAAAATTAAATTCAGGTAAAACTTTGTAGAGAGATGGATGGTCTGGTGCCACCAAATCAAATGTTTCAACCGTTTCAGTTGCTGGTGCAACCTTAATCGTTTCTTCTGTGTTATATAAAATAATATCTTCTGTACTCATTTTGCAATCCTTGAAAAGTTTCCTTTTTTCTCAAACTTAATGACCGAACGGAACTTGTCGAACAGTTGGTCTCCTTTGTGGGAAATAACAAACACATTTGTGTCTGTTCCCATTTCATGTATCAACTTTAGGAATTCTTCTGTGCCTACTGTATCAAGGCTAGAATCGAACACCTCATCTAGTATCAACAAATTAGTATTGGTACTATTCTTTAGTTTGGCAATCTGACGCCAAGTAAACAATAAGGCCAAGTCAATACGCATTTTCTCACCTTCGGAGAAATTGGCATAAGAGAATTCATCACGGTGCCTACTCTTAATTGTTTCTTCAAAGTTTTCATTAATGTTGAAGTTAACAAAGAAGTCCATTGCAGACAAGTACTTGTTAATCAACTTATTCATAATTGGTAAGTATTGTTTAATGATCCGTGTCTTAATGCCACCATCTTTCAATAAACTACCTGCAAATTCATGGTAATGTTTTTCTATCAAAACACTTTCATAGTTTGTCTTATACTCAATCAATGCGGCATTCAACTCAATTAACTTCTGGTCGCCGCCTTCCGTACCAGTCTGTTTGTTGGTCAACTCATCTATCTCATTGTTTAATTTAGTGATATAATTGCTTATTGCCGATATAGTAGAAGTGTGTTTAATAATTTCACCACTGTGTTCACTAATGTGTGTAATGATATCCGTAATAGATTTCATTTCAGTAGTTACTTTGTTTAACTCCTGCTCAATCTCAACCAAGCCAGTTTTTTGTGTGGTAATTTTTTGTGATTTTTCTTGTACCTGAGAATTTTTCCACTCAGGTG
>Ga0102864_1000099_pt1 | contig 22454 bp, 19 predicted proteins | sample Colrivmet1449B02_FD_84976 | JGI IMG/M metagenome (GOLD analysis project Ga0102864, IMG submission 84976) | Estuarine microbial communities from the Columbia River estuary - metaG 1449B-02 | ecosystem: Environmental > Aquatic > Marine > Intertidal zone > Estuary | place: USA: Columbia River...
CGATATGCATATTATAGAAATTATTATTAAAGAAGCTAATATAATGTAATTATATAACATATTTATACTAATATTATATTATAAATTATAATATCATTTTTATTTTTTACATCTCCTGTTTTAGTTTCATTTCTTTCTTTTCTTTCTTTTCTTTCTTTTCTTCTATATCATCTTCAGTTTTAGTTTCAGTTTTATCTTCTTTCTTTTTTTTCCCTATTTTATTTTTCTTTATTTTGTATGCTCTATTAAAACATACCTTCGTATTATCTTTATTTTTTATAACGTGATTAAATTTCATATAGTCGCCGCTACAATATAAGTTCATATATGCTACTGAACTTTTTGCTATTTTTTGTATTTTTTCAGTATTATTTACATCAGATAATGAAGAATTTTGTTTAGAAGCGCTATATACAATATCGCCGGATACTTTATAAAAAAATACATCATTATTTTTTATACAATACTGATAGTTGAGTTTATCTTCTAAAATAATACTAGATTTATCCTTTACACTTTTCCATTCCTTATTTTTTTCAGCACTTATTAGTTTATTATATATTACTCTTATCTCTTTATCAACTATTATTTTACAATATCCATATGAATTTATAGTGTTATATTCTATAAAATAATTATTAATTGGAGTTTCTGACCGCATAAGTATAATAGTATCGTTAGATGTCGTTCTTTTAATCATATCATATTCTGGTATTACTTCATTAACTAAATCAGGGTCTGCACCACCTGTTCCAGACATTATTTGGATTAAAGAATAATCAGTTAAGTCTATTTTCTTACTTATTTTCATTATGTTGAAATTATGACAATCAGCACACAGATAAATACAATTATTTATTACAAGTGTTTCATATAAAGCATCTAATATATTCTGTGCAATTTCAACGTTTTGTAGTAATTCATCTTCTTTTGTAGTGCTGTTATTTTTAACAAAGAATAAAGGAAAATGCCCCATAACAAATATTTGTTTATCGCCATTTTTTCTTCTTTCATCTTTTATAGTTTGATTAATATTTGCAATATAAACTAAATCTAAATTATTAGTATTAATAATTATCATAATATAATTTTTAGAATATTTAATTCCAATCTCTCTGCCACTAAATAATAATATCTCATTCTCCTTTTTATCATTATGTCTTCTAATATCAATTTTACTATCCAAATTTTCTAAATACAATTCTTCATTTTCACTAGTAACTTCTGAAATAAATTTAAAGATAGGGTTCTCATCCGGGTTTTCTAATTTAGGAATCTGTGCATTATAATTCAATAAAACCTTATCTTCGTCACTATTATTTTTTATCTTAGACATAAAATATTTTTGTGTTTTTATCATACAATCATCTTTTCTTGGAGATATAAAGTTACCATTTGCAGTACTGTCATCATCCTGACTATCTTTTACCTCATCGTGATTACCAACACAAATATATACATCTTTTTTCATATCGTATAATAAATAATATCCCGATATTAATACAGGTGTTAAATAATGTACTAACTCATTATCTTTCATTTTATTATTTTCTTTTTTTATTATATTCTTTAAATCTTCGTTGTTTTCAATTAAAAAATTATACCAGTTATCACCTGCGATATATAATGTATCAATTGGTTTTTCTAATTCTTTAATAGAATATAATACTATATCTCTATATAAGAAATTATCTTCTTTGCAATTAATATTATTCCAACAACCAAAAAATAAAAATGTATTTAAATCATTTGTATTTGTCAATGACATTATATTCTAATAAATATAATTATAATAAATAAATATATTATAAAAAATAAATATATTATAAATATAATGCATTATATTTATTAGAAGAAATATTAATCTTTTTTTTACAATATTTATCATAGAAAATATTAGTAACATTAAAAGGTAATGATATTTTAATAGAATCAATTGGAACATATATCATCATATTAATCCAAGATACAGTATTATTAATCGCTCTTTTTAAATTACGAACACCATCTTCATTTTCAACATCATTTATGATATATTTTAATAATTCATTTGTAAATATGATATCACCCTTATTTAAATTATATTGTTTTAATATTTCAGGTATAATATAATCTCTCGCTAAAACTATCTTTTCTTCACAATTGTATCCATTGACATTTATTACAATCATTCTATCTCTTAAAATAGGGTTTATTAATGTATCATCATTATATGTAAATATAATCATAGAACGAGAAATATCAATATCTATTTCTTCAAAATATCTGTCATTAAATTTATCATTTTGAACAGGGTCTGTAATATGTATCAGTGTATTTATAATTTCTTGACCTTTATATGTATTAGAAACTTTATCTAATTCATCAAATAATATAAGAGGATTCATTATTCCAGTTTTCATTAATGATTCGCATATTTTACCATAAGAAGAACCTTCATATGTATAAGAATGACCCTTAAGAAAAGACGAATCGTCTGTACCACTAAGTGATATAAAAACATTAGGATAATTTAGAGCATTACAGATACCTTCTTTTATAAGTTTTGTTTTTCCAACACCTGCACTTCCTTGTATTCCAATGATATATCCTGATGCTTTTGGAAATGATATTAATTGCGCTAAAACTCTTACTATTTGCTCTTTTGCATCTTTATGACCAAATACAGTCTCGTCCATACGTTCTCTTATATTATTTAAAAATTTACATATAGATTCATTGCCGTCTGTAATTTTAATAGGTATTTCATAAAATTTATTAAAAGGAATATTATTTAATGCTAATAACCATGAACTAAGTTTATAATATTCGGATGAATTATTGTTCATTTTATTAAAACTTTCAATTTTAGTTAGTATACTTTTTTTTGTACGTATATTAATATCTGAATTGAGTATCTTAAAACGAATAGGAACTTCAGTAATAATAGAACAGTTATCAACACTTTCTTCTATATTAACTAAATTTATCTTATCATTTTCTGGCAAAATATCAAAAAATTTTTTTTCAATAGTATTATATCTATTATAAAATTTATAGACTTTCTTATTTATAGGATGTTTTCTAAGATTTAAAGAACTTTGCCTTGGATTATTGTTATTATTCAATATTAGATATATCATATTATTATTTTTATCATCTAACTCGTCTTGAAATTTATTAAAATTATTATTGTTATATAATGTATTAATATTTTTATTGATAACCTCTTCTAATTGATTTGTATATAAACGAGTATTATCATCATGATATTCTTCTACATCATCTATATTTTCTAATTCTTCAGTGTCTTCAGTTTCTTCAGTTTCTTCAGTTTCTTCTGTATCTTCAGTTTCTTCTGTATCTTCAGTTTCTTCTGTATCTTCAGTTTCTTCAGTTTCTTCTGTCTCTTCTGTTTCTTCTGTCTCTTCTGTTTCTGAAGTATATTCTAGTGTTGCCATTTTAATAATATATGGAATTATTCATAAGTATTTTTATTATTATACACCTTTAGACATTAAAAACGCCGATTATTTTATATATTATTTTTTATATTTTACAAATAGTATTAAAAATTATTTTAGTATGTTAAAGTCAAGATTACAAAAGTTAGATGGATTAACATAAGAAAACTAAAAATATATATAACAAATGTTATAAGAGGAATACCAAAAGAAAAATATGAAAATATATTTAAAGGAGAGTATAATAGAGATGTTGTATATGTAAAATATAAAACAAGAAAGCAAAAATTAAAAAATTATTAGGCGTAAATAAAAATAGATAAAAAATGTATAATATATATTGTTATGATTATTCTCTATTTATTCTGTGAAGATTTTATGAATTTTATAGGTTCTTCTGTTTTTTTTTCTTCAGATTTATTTTGCATAGATATTTCATTTATATTAACAGGTTTTGCATTTTGTATTAGTTGTCCTGCGTTTTGAACAGAATTTGTTTTTTTAATTAAATCATCTGCTGCTTTATTATAACTTTTAGTATCCTTTGAAGTATTAGAAGCTATATCGGGAGTAGCAGAAGTAGCAGGAGTAGCAGGAGTAGTAACAGGAGTAGTAACAGGAGTAGTTTTGGAAGTATCAACAGAAGGAGTATCAACAGGAGTATCAACATTACCATCATTATCATCATCTTTATCATCATCTTCTGGAGAATTTTCAAAATTTTCATAAGTTTTCTCAAATTCTCTGCCCCAATAATAGTTAGATGATACAGTTCTAACAATTTTGTTAATATTAATAATGAAATAGGTAAATAAACAAATTATCAAAATAATAGCGATTAAAAAGAGTACTCCCATATATATATTATTTGTAAAAAGATTAATAGTATAAAAACCTACAATTATTATTGCCAGTAATATAATTGAAAATATATATACATCATAATTAGCATTTTCATATTTTATTACATCTGTATTTAAGTGTGCATCTCCTGTTTTATTTTCAAGGAAATAATTAACATAATTTTTATCATTATATCTATTTGATATTAAACTATTTAAATCATTTTCTTTATTAAATAATGTTTGAGTATCAGTATAATAAAATGTCATTTTAATTACATTTATTAAGTCTTTTGCTCTATCTGTTAATCGATTTACAACGAGAGATTTTTTGTTTCCTAAAATAACAGGATCGTATTCTACTTTATTTGCTCCTGTTATAGAAGCTCCTGGTTCAATACAATCATTATTACATATAGATGTAGAGTAAACTCCGGTATTTTGTGCGCTTGCAGTAAATGTTTCTATATAACTTTCAGTAATGAATAATACATGAATTATATAATATACTGCTAACATTAATATAGTTATTCCAAAACAACCTGCAGATATTATTCTCATCAATGATTTGTCAATTCTAGCGATATTAATAATAAATATTACAGCGAGTATTATTGCAATTATTGCAATATATATAACATATTCATAATATAATATTGAATTTTTAGATTTATTAACTTCATATAATGAAGTATTATTTAAAATTTTTGTTTTATTTAAATTAATATTTTTATCAATATGTTCTATCGAAGATTTTAAACGGTCATTTGTGTTTTTTAATTCATAGATTGAATTTTCGTATAAATATACTCCTATATTTTGGTGTAAATATTTAGTTGTACTTCCTGGTTCTAAAGGTTTATCTTTTAATATACTTTCAAATTCTTTTAATAATATTATTGGATTATTACCATTACTTATGTTAACATCTTCTATACTGAGAAGAATATTATAATGAGGTATAAGTATTGAATATCTTATTTTAGTTTCAAGCGTTTCTCTAATTAATTTATCTTTAGTTTTTTGACTAGCGGGAATATTTTCTCCTGTATAAGGGTTTATACTATTATTTAAAGAATCATATACAAAACTAGTATATATTAAATGATTTTCGTCCGGGACATATGAATGCATGCTATTAGAAGCTGGGCCTATATTTATATTTATATTATTTTCTAATAATTCAATGTTTTTATCAAGAACTGTTTTAAAATTTCCAGATAGTTTACTAACTTTGTAAACAAATGTTTTTTCATAGTTTGTATTAAACTGAGATTTATCAATTTCTGCCGGAGTAAGTGTAGCAGAGTCAGTAATGTAATTTATAAACTTATTAGCTGTAGTTGTGGTATCTTCACTCGCTTTATATTTTGGATAATTTAATAATAAGCAATTTTTTAAAGAATATGCCAAATTATAATAAATATTTATTGAGTAAATTGAAGATAATAATAATTTCTTAAGACCTTTAAAAAATACTTTTAAATATTCTAAAGTTGAATTCAAGTTTGAATATTTTATATTTCTTAACATTATTAAAAATGTTCTTATAAATTTTTGATAAGGTTTTTTATCTTCTGTAAAATTTCCTCCAGGAACATCATTAAAATTATATTGTTTGTATCCATAACTATATTTATCTGTCCCAGTTATTGAACTTACACCATCTGCTAAACTACCGTATCTATCTTCAAATGTATAATTATTATTTACTTGCTGTAATATATTTGCTGGTTTAGAACTAGGTCTTGTTGTTGAAGCTGCTCTCATTTCGCTTATATCAAAATAACGTAATGAAGCACTATGATCTTCAAAATCATTTCCAATATATAAATATAAACCAGATTCAGCATATCTGTATTTATCATTATCTGGTTCTATAATAAATAAACCTCTTGCAACTCCAACACTATCTTGTTTTAATAAGGGTTTTGTAACTATGTGTATTTTTGTATAATCTTTTACATATTTTTTATTATCATATGAAATCGCTAATTGAGAAAAATTTAGTAATCTATTATAATCTGGATTAGTCTCAACATAAGTATTAGATAAGACTTCTAATCGTGTATTATCCCAATAAGATTGATTATTTTGATAATTTACATTAAATTCAACTGTTAAAAATGCTTCAATTATTTTAATATAAATATCTAATAAAAATATTGTATAATATATATTTTTGACAATTGCTTCATCAAATTGTAGTTTAGTACCGCCTATTCCCGCTTCAGTCAATATTTTATTATAATAATGTAAGTGTTGTTTTGTTTTTGTACCGTCTGCAACTAATTTTTGTATTTCTGCATTAGTTACACCTGCTGCAGCGCTCGCATATTTAGATTGGTCGATATTTAAATTAAAACAATTACTTAACGTGTTTTTAAGAATTTCATTATTAAAAGTTGTGGTTTGAAGTATATTTAATTCATTAGAATTTGCTGCAGGGATTGGTAATTTATCAGTTGTAGAATAACCACCGTTAGTTAAAGTACCTTCAAAAGATGGAACTAAATATGTTATTGCCGCTTGAAAAATTGTATTAGCATTATTTATATCTCTAATAGTACCACCTTCTTGAAAGTTACTAATTGAATTTTTTTTAATAATTGATAGCAGTTCACCAAACACTTTGTATAAATCTTTATAATTATTATTTTGTGATGTATCTATACTAGTAGACATTATTTATTTAATACTCTATTATTTTAAAATATATTATATTTTTAAATACAAGACCTATAAGAAAAAGATTCGCCGCTATTTTCATTATACCTATTTATTTTTACTATATCTCCATGCTTTAATCCAATCCATTTAGCGATAGGATCGCTTTGTAAAATTACATGCATATGCATCTTCGTTCTTGTCATATACTCCTTCATAAATTCTTTTGCTTCTTCTTCTGTAAGTTTAGTATGCGTGGGAACATACTCGTGTTTTGTAGGATTGAACATCAACTGTTGCAATGTAAAATATTGAAGTTGTCCTCCATTTTTTTGGAAAAATTTGTCATATTTATTTAATAAAGATTTTACTGTTGTTGATATTGATTCATTATTAAATATCAATATAACATTAATTTTTGACCCGTATTTACTAGTAAAATCGTTAATATTATTATTACTATCTTTTATTTTTTCTTTTAGTTCATCAATTATCATTTTTCTTAATTTTTTTGTAAGAGCATAAATTACTGATGTATTAGAAGTTTGAATATCAATAACATTTCTATCTGTCTCGAAATCTTCTTTATTCATAGATAATAAGTGTTCTTTAAATATGGAAACATCATCGCCGCGATAAACTAGCATTTCTTCAATATTAGTATTAACAATATCAATATCCATAACTATTTAATAATAATTATATATCTTATTATTATATAATAATAAAAAAGTCAATTTTTATTAATTATTTGATTTTTTGCATATTCAATAATTCTTGGATCAATATAACTATTTTTACATACTGTAGGGGTATTATGTAATTCGATAGCTGTTAATTCTAAAGCTTTTTTAATAGGATTTTTGCAATTATTTGATTTATTTAAAAATTTAGTAAATAAATTATTAGCATTCCATGTCCGCAAATCTTTAGAAGTAATTTTGACACCTAATTTATCTTCCAAATAATTATTAACATCAGTTGAATTTATGCGAATATTATTGTAAGTAAATATGTATTCGTCGTTTTCTTTATTATCTTGATATGCAATTAATTTTTTAGATATATACTGATATATATATTTATTCTTGCATACAGATTTATTACGAACACCTTTTTTACCGATAAAATCGAAAATTATATGGCATTTTTTATTATCACAACTTATATGAGATAATTTTAATGTTGTAAGTCCATATGAATTATTTTCTTTTTCGTATTTTTTATTACCAATTCTAAATCCGCAGCACAATATTAATGTTATAATCATAGCATTAATTTTAGTTTTTTCATCAGTAGATTTTATATCCTTAGAAATACAATTCTTTATTTTCAAAAAATATTTATTACAATCTTCGATCTTATTATATTTTTTGCAATTTTGAATATTTATATATTTAGGATTGTATATAATCTGTTTTCTATTTTTACTATCATACCCATATGCTAATATTTTCTTATTATTAACTATTGTAACATTATCATACGCAGGAGGGATTTTCATTTTCTTTATTTTTTCTAACAAAATCTTATCGGTAATTTCTATATCATTTTTATAGTATTTAAATCCAGTAATATAAGTACCAATGCGTTTTATTTTCATTGTTTAACTATTATAAATAAAATATAATTGTGATGTTATAAAATGATATAAACATATAATAATATATGTATTCATAAACTGAATACATAATGGCACAAACTAAAAAACCTGCTCAACCTGCTTCGTCCACTTCTCCGGTCGTAACTCCCGCGCCACCTGTAGATTTGAAACAACCACCTAAAAAGGGCGTTGTTTCAAAAGTAGTCGAAGATAAAACACCTGCTCCTAAAGATACTAAAGCACCTAAGACTGTTGTAGTAAGTGCTCCTGAAACTGTCGAACCTGATTCTAGCATTCCTGTAAATGCAGATGGTACTCCTGTTAAAGATAACCTAGTTGGTACTATTATCGAAAAAGTGAATACTCTTTTCACTAGTTTCAAAGAAGTTCAAGCACTTCTAAAGGTTCTAAGCAAGGAATATGACAAACAACAAAAAATAATCGAGAAAGCCCAAAAGAAACGTCAAAATGCAAAAAACTCTCCGTCAGGATTTGCTAAACCCAATAAAATATCAGATGAACTATGTGATTTTATCGGTGTTCCTCACGGCACTGAGAAATCACGCACTGATATTACCCGTTTTATCAATACTTATGTAAAGGAACACAACCTCAACAAACCAGAGAACAAGCGTTTTATTCTACCTGATGATAAACTTAAAAAAATTCTAAATGTCGGAGACAAAGAGGATATCAATTATTTTATTCTACAAAAACTAATCTCTCACCATTTTCCCCCATCTGCAAGCAAACAAGCGCAAGCTGCCGCTGCCTAAATAATTTTAATAATTCTTATTTTTTCTAAATATAATAAAAATTGATATAAATGAATAATTATATATTAATATAAAACAAATATGCAAGTCGCGCATAACATTACTACTACAAACAATGGAGGAGTTGCTTTAAAAAGTACAAATAATATTATCGTAGATTATTTTATGTTATTTATGAGAGATTTAGATATTCAAACTAGTCACGATTATCTTGAAAAGTGTTGGAAAGAAGATCCTAAAAAAACAGTAGCAATTATTTTCAATGGGCGCGATAGAGATAAGGGGAAAAAAGAAAAAAAGGTAGCAAATGATGCTATGTTGTGGTTAAGAAAAAATAAATTTACTACATATATTAATAATATTAAAAAGTATATTGAAAAATATGGATGCTGGAAGGACCTCAATTATATTGGATATAAGTTAAAGAGTTCTGATCAAAAGTATGAACTTGGACTATTTGCTGATAAATTAATTGAAGATAAAGCGAATTTGAGTAATAATAAAAGCGTATCTCTATGTGCTAAATGGGTATCTAGCGAAAATGATAAGTACGATAAAAAGAGACATTATGCAAAAAAAATTGCATCAATTATCTATGGGAGCAAAGATACAAATAAAATGGAAAAATATAGAAAGGAGTATTTGGTACCTTTGAGAACACATATTGATATTGTCGAAAAAAAATTATGCGAACAAAAATGGGGAGATATTAATTATGAAAGTGTTCCTGCCGTTGCTTCAAAAAATTTAAAAAATACATTTATTAAACATGATGAAGCAAGATATAAACAATATCTTGAAGATGTAAAAAATAATAAAAAGAAGATCAATGTTACTGGAATTCTTCCTCACGAATTGGTAGGTAATTATATTACAAATATGAGATGTTTTGATAATGTTCCTATATGCGAAACTACAGAAATGCAATGGAGAACAATTATTGAAAATGTTAAGAAATCTGGTAATTTTAATAATACTATATCTGTCGTAGATTTATCAGGGTCTATGTTTAATGCTGCAAATGGAAGTATTCCTGCACAAGTTGCAATTGCACTTGGAATTATTACATCTATTTGTTGTACAGGACAATTTAAGAATAAATTAATTACTTTTAGCGAAGACCCAGAAATTGTAAAGTTGACTGATAAACTCGATGAAGATACCGATTTGATTCCTACTCTCCACGAATGTATCTCAAACCTTCTAAAAATCGATTATGGTTTTAGTACAAATTTTGTTAAATGCAATGATTTAATTATAAATTATGCAAAATTATTTAATGTTCCCCAAGAAAATATGCCTAAAAAAATGTTTGTATTTACGGATATGCAATTTAATAATGCTTGTAGTAATGAAAGAATCACTTTTGAAAATAATGATTCTAATGATTCATTAGATACAGTATATAAAACAATTGTTAAAAAATATAAGGCAAATAATTACGATGCTCCTAAATTTATATTCTGGAACCTCAATTCTAATAGCAGAGAAGTTTTCCCTGTAAATTGCAAAACTGAAGGTACTGCAATTGTTTCTGGATTTTCTGAACAACTTCTTAAAATTTTCATGAATTATGATGACTTTAAACCAGAATTTATTGTAGATGAAATTTTAGAACCATATATTAAAGAGGTTATCATATGTGATGATTAGTTACAATTAGTTACGATTAGTTACAATTAGTTACGATTAGTTACGATTAGTTACGATTAGTTTGCATATAAAAGTATATATATTATTTTTTATTTTTTAATAATTTTTAATGATAAATATTATAAAAAATTGATTTATATAGATTAATATATAATTAATTAATTCTCATGAACTTTACTAATAAGGATTATTTTGCAATTATTGTTAATAATTTGCAAAACTATTGTGAACTCAAAAAGTTGAGTGAGATTAATAAATCATCAAATATCTTTATAAAAAAAGAGACGAATTTAAAAGATATAGTGAGAGAAAAAAGAATTAAATATAATTGTGATATGTTAAAATGTAATTTAGTTAAAAAATATAGTTATGAACTTAATAATGATTATAATAAAACAATAAATAAACTAAAGAAAAGTACAAAAAATTATATGACACTTACAGATAAAGAATGTTTGTATCTAACATTTAGAAGAAATACTATTCAATATACTAATTTGATGAATAAACGTTGTTTACCTTATTTAGAAGATATTATTTCATACTATTTTAATGAAAAAAATAAATTTAATGCTGGATTAAACACTAAAATGATATCATTATATGTATCAAAGTATTTATATAATATCATATTATCTTATAATAATAATTATAAATTGAAAAATAAGAATATTGTTTTATGGATATCATAGATATCATAGATATCATATAATATTTAATTAGAATAAGCGAGACCACCCATACCAGATAATATACGTAATACATTATAATTTACGGCATATATGTAGATATTTCCGCTTATAGATGAGGATAATGAAAGAACAGCGGTATCTATACGAGACATATTAAGAGTACCACTTGGTTGATGTTCTTCAGGTTTTAGAGCGAATGAATAAACATTTATGCCTTTATGGAAGTCATCTGGAGTATTTTCGTGATGTTGGTAAGGTTGGACTAAAGAAAAATATTCTCCTTTTCTTTGCGCAAAACGATCATTACCGTTAAGCATTATTTTAGCTTGCCTTACTGGATTTGTTGAATTATAATAATCATTTACAGTTGCTGTAGTAACTCCCGATAATGGAGTTGCAGTAGAAAAGTTATTCCAATATACACCGTCTTCATTTTTTTTTATAGCCCATACAAGTTCTTTGCAAGGATGATTAAAATTCATACGCATACTTTTCATACCATCGTCATTGGTAGAAGAAGTTATATTATCAGTTCCTGTGAATTGTAATTGTTCAATTAAATATTCGTGGGATAATTGAGCAAATCTTCTGCGTTCATCAGTATCTAAGAATATATAATCGACCCATAATTTAGAGTCTACTAGACTTATGTTATTTACGTTGTAAGTACTGTTTTTTAATGTAGAATCATTAAAAGTTGTATTTTTAGTGTCTTTATCAAATAAGTTAGCGGCAGTTTCATATTCGATATTTATTTTAACTTCGTGATATTGTAGAGCAATTAAAGGAAGTGCTAGACCTACATTGCGACAAAACCAAAATTCTAAAGGAACATATAATTCATAAGATTGAGATTCATTTAATTGTGTGCAATTATTATCTTTATTTGCACCAACCATCTTATAATAACCTTCGCGTTTGCCAATAGGAAGAGATAACTCATTCCATATGTATAACCATTCAGAATAATGTTTATCTATACGTTGACCCCCAATTTCAAGTTCAATAGTTTTCAATAATTTTTGTCCAAAATTAGGAACTAATGCAACTTTATTAGCGTTACCAACGGTATCTGAATTATTTTTTATTTTTCCGTAAAAGTAAATACGGTGTATTAAATCACCATTGCGGGTTAGTTGAAAAGTTGCGCGCGAACCTAGAGAAGTACCTCCTGTTGCCGTTTGTTCAATAGCTTCAATAGCGAAGTTAGTATGACGACGATAAACTACTTTGAAAAAGGTAATTTGAGGATTACCAGTTAAATAAACATCCTGAGCACCATAAGCTACTAATTGAAGAAGACCACCACCCATTTACGCTATATTCTTTATACTATTAGAGGAGAAAAAAAAAAGGGATATTATAGCAATTTAACAACGTATAAGATAATTAATATAATTTAATTTAATTAGAATACGCTAAACCTCCCATACCCGATAATATACGTAATACGTTATAATTAACAGCATATACATGAAGATTTTTAGAGAATTGAGTACCGACATATGTAGCATTCATATCTATATTAAGAACAGCAGTATCAATACGAGACATATTGAGAGTACCGCTCGGTTGATGTTCTTCAGGTTTTAGAGCGAATGAATACACATTAATACCAGGGTTTGAAGGTATATTTTCGTGATGTTGATAAGGTTGTATTAAATTGAAATAAGAACCAGGTCTTGATGAAAAGCGATCATTGCCGTTTAATACGAGTTTAGCGGATACAACAGGGTTTGTTGAAGAAACTGCACTGGTTTCTGCATATAATTTACCATTAGAATCATAAGTGTTTGGATCAGTAGAATAATTTATCCAATTATTATTTTTTGTATGTTGGTTTGCATTATGGTCGCATGTAGAAACCCAGACTAATTCTTTGCACGGATGATTAAATGATAGTTTTGGTTTCATGCTTGCGGCATTTACAGTTTCAGCACCAGTAAATTGTAATTGTTCTATTAAATATTCATGTGATAATTGAGCAAATCTTCTGCGTTCATCAGTATCTAAAAATATGTAATCGACCCATAAATTTACAGATGATAGTTCTTTTATAGCTGAAGTCGAACCTTGGCATTTAGTTTTTTCTTCGAATAAAATATTTATCTTAACTTCATGATATTGTAGAGCAATTAAAGGAAGCGCTAGACCTACATTGCGGCAAAACCAGAATTCTAAAGGTATATAGAGATTGGCATTTTGTAATCTGGCGATGGTATTATTAGAACCAACCATTTTTTTATAAGCTTCTTTTTTAGATTTAGGTAATGAAAGTTCATTCCATATATACATCCAGTGAGAATAATGTTTATCTATTTTTTGACCACCTATTTCAATTTCTACATAATTAATTAAGCGAAGACCGAAATAAGGACAAACCGTTTCAGCAGTAGTATCACCAGAAGTATAATCAATAATAGATAAATATACGCGATGTATTAAATCGCCATTTCTTGATATTTGACAAGTAACACGATTGCCGAAAGTAGGAGTTCCGTTAAAAGTTTGTTGAATGGCTTCAATAGCGAAGTTAGTATGACGACGATAAACTACTTTGAAAAAGGTAATTTGAGGATTACCGGTTAAATAAACATCCTGAGCACCATAAGCTACTAATTGAAGAAGACCACCACCCATTTACGCTATATTCTTTATACTATTAGAGGAGAAAAAAAAAAGGGAATTATATAACACATTTTATTATAACTAATTAGAATACGCTAAACCACCCATTCCAGATAATATACGTAATACATTGTAATTAACTGCGTATATATTAATACCAGTATAAGAATATTCTGCAGCACTAGGCATACCTACACCGGTAGCAGAAAGATCTTGAACTTCAACCATTAAAGTAGCAGTGTCTATACGAGACATATTGAGAGTGCCACTTGGTTGATGGTCCTCTGGTTTAAGAGCAAACGAGTATACATTGATAGGATTATTAACGGGAACATTAGTATGATGTTGATAAGGTTGAACGTGTGTGAAGTATAATCCTTCTCTTACTGCAAAACGGTCATTGCCATTTAATTGTAAAATAGAGGTTATGAAAGGATTATTGTAATTATCAGCAGTCGGTGTAACTTGATGAATATAATTACTACTATATGAATATGATGAAGTGCCACTTATTAAAAACGGCGCGGTATTATCAGCTATAGCAGTTTTCGCTAGATTATAATCGTACCATCTTGCTTTTTTGTGTGTTCCAGAACTTTTTGCTACCCAGATTAATTCTTTGCAGGGATGATTGAAGTTTAATTTAATACGGTTACTTTTATTTACAAGAGATTCAGTACCAGTAAATTGAAGTTGTTCTATTAAATATTCATGAGATAATTGAGCAAATCTTCTACGTTCATCTGTATCTAAGAATATATAGTCTATCCATAATGAGGCGGAATTTATTTCAGGAAAGGCAGCAGCAGAAGTAGCGGCGTCAGCTGCAGAAACAGAGCTAGCAATTAAACAATTTACTTTTGTTTCAAATTCAATTTTTACTTTAACTTCGTGATATTGAAGAGCAATTAAAGGAAGTGCTAAACCTACATTACGGCAAAACCAGAATTCAAATGGTATATATAATGTAGTATTTTTATTAGTTGTTATATCTTTATCCGCACCGACCATAGTATCATAAGCATATCTTTTGCCCATAGGTAAAGATAACTCATTCCATATGTATAACCAATCGGAATAATGTTTATCTATTTGTTGACCACCAATTTCTACTACTACGGATTTTATTAAGCGTAGACCTAAGTAGTTAACATATGAATCAGTAGCAGCAGTGCTAGTTTTCTTGGGCACATCAACTTGTAAATACATGCGATTAATTAAATCGCCGTTGCGCGATATTTGACAGGTTATTGTGTTTCCATATCCAACATTTCCATTAAATGTCTGCTGTATAGCTTCCATAGCGAAGTTAGTATGACGACGATAAACTACTTTAAAAAAGGTAATTTGAGGATTACCAGTTAAATAAACATCCTGAGCACCATAAGCTACTAATTGAAGAAGACCACCACCCATTTACGCTATATTCTTTATACTATTAGAGGAGAAAAAAATATAGATTATATGACACAAATTTAATTTTGTATATAAACCTTAATATTTATAATTCAAATATAATGATGTTTAAAGAGAAGTCATCAAAGAAAAAGGTCTCTGTTGATATAAATGAAACTTTTACATTAGATGCAATGCATAATAATATGATAAAGGATTTTGAAAAGAGCGATAAAGAAAAGTTGTATTTCAAAAATAAACTAAAATTTTGCGAAGAGGAAAAAAATAATATATTAAATATTATTAAAAATAGTACAGATAAAGATATAAATAGTAAATTATGGTTTAGTAATATAGAACTAAGCGAAGAAATATTAGATATAAAATCAAGATTAAATGAGTTAAATAAATTAGATGAAATAGAATATTATAAAAATACAAGTGATATATTATTTCAATATTATGATACTGTAAACAAACAGTCAGATATTAATCAAAATTTAAATTATTTAAAAGATGTAAATACTAAATCAAAAATATATAAGAAGGATAATAATAAAAAAAAGAAAGGTATTAACATTAATACAATCAACGTTTTGGAAGCATTAAATAATATAAATAATAAAAAACAAATTGAAGAAAAAACTTTAGATAACGAAAAAAACAATAGTTGCGAATATAATACCGGCGATAGAATTATTAGTAATTATAATAATAGTTATAATAATGATAATGATGATAATAGTTTTTATGAGAAGGGATTCATTGATAATGATACCGATAAGGATAAAACAGAAGCTCTACAAGATAAAAGTTCTTTAGTAGATAAATATATGGCGATAATAAATAATAAATATATCAGAACAGTTGAAGAAGAAAATATAGAAATTTGCAAGGTTTGTAAAAATAGTATGACATGTCTTCAATATGACGCAATAATAGTTTGTAATTTTTGCGGATATCAAGAATTATTATTAGTAGAGCAAAATAGACCTATATTAAAACAAAATACAAAGGATACTTCTCACTTTTGTTATAAAAGAATAAATCATTTTAGAGAATGGTGTAACCAAGTACAAGGAAAAGAAAGTACCGATATTCCAGATGAAATTTTTGAAAAAATTTTAATAGAGATTAAGAAGGAAAAGATTACAGATTTAAAGAAGATAACATATTTAAAAATGAGAGATATCCTAAAAAGACTGAGAATAAATAAATATTATGAACATATTAATTATATTATAAATAGAATTAACGGAATACCTACACCGCAATTTAGTCCAGAATTAGAAGATAAGTTGTGCAGTATGTTTAGAAGTATTCAAGCCCCCTTTTTAAAACATTGTCCTAAAGATAGGAAAAACTTTCTTTCATATAGTTATGTTTTATACAAATTCTTTCAAATATTAGGATTAAATGAGTATTTAAAGTATTTTCCATTATTAAAAAGTAGAGAGAAATTATATATTCAAGACCAAATATGGAAGAAGATTTGTATAGATTTAAATTATAAAATAATACCTTCCTTATAATTTACTAATATTAAAATGAGTACATAATTTTATTTTTCTTAAACTTTTATAAACTTTTATAAATTTCTAAATATTTTTTAATTATGTACTCATTTTTCACATATTACTTAAACCCAAATTATAGGTATTATTAATATAGGTATAATTTGTAGATAAATCAACCATATATAATATAATTGCAATTATAATTGTTAATGTTAATATTGTAATAGGTTCGAAACTTTTATATCTAATAAATAAAGCGATGATAGATACTATAAAACTTAGTAATATATAATATAATAAAACTTTTATATAATCACGACTCATTATTCTACCATATTAAAATATTTTAATATAAAAACATATAAGATTAAATATCTTAATATATATTAAGAATAAACAATATGACTGATGTGCAGAATCCAACACTTGTATCCACAAAAGAGGTAGATTATTTAGACGAAGATAAACCTATTAGAGGGCAAAATTTTGTTCTAGTTTCTTTTATTAGTCCTGAAGATGTTATTGTAAATAAAGAAGCCTATATCTTTACCAAATTTACTGAAAAATTCAGCGGAGATATGAAAAATCTTCTAGAAAGTATTAAAGAAAAATATCCAGATCAAAAAGATATGGTTAATACTATCATTGAAAATAATAATTACCTATTTAATCACGTAGAAATGAATGAGCAATTAAATTTTTTCAAATCAGTTAATAGCGAAGAATTAGAAAAGAATTATCATATTGATAATAACTTTATTACTTCTATTCGTGGAATTAAAGTAAGAGGTACTTTTGATACTATTGAAGAAGCAAAAAATCGTTGTGAATTTTTGAAGAAAATAGATAATAAATTTAATATTTATATTGCTCAGGTAGGTTGTTGGTGTCCTTGGTCTCCTAACCCAGAATGTCTTGAAAATCAAGAATATGCTGAAACTCAACTTAATACTCTAATGAAAGAGTATAAGAAAAATATGGACAATCGCGATGTAGTTTTTGAAAGCAGAAAACAAACAATTGCTTCAAATGCTGCTCCTGTTGGAACTACAGTTGGAACTACTAGTGAAAATATTAATGAAGAAGTAGATAATGTAGAACTAAGCGAAATAAAAGAAGAACTTGAAAAAGTTGATGCATGGAATCAAAGACATGTTGATTAGAATTATTTATATTTTTATTATTTTTTTAAACTCTTAACTATAACGTGTGTTGCACCATCTATTATAGATTGTTGCATTTGCTGCTGTTGCATTTGTTGCTGTTGTATTTGTTGCGGTTGCAATAATTGAGTATTTGTTTTAGTAGTTGGAAATATAAAAGTAGACATTGGTGTTGATGTTTGTTGTTTTTTTGACTTATATTTTATTTCAATATATTTTTCAACAGTTTTAATTAAACTCTTTATTTTATTATTATAAAGAGAATTATTAATTCTGTGCACACCACTATTATCGTTTATATTATAAATTACAATATTATTGGAAATTACTATACAACAAATATTTTTTGATCTAGTATTAAAGCTATAGTTTAGTATTTTCTCAATAATATAATTTTTATTAGAAGACGCGCTATGTATATAAGAATTATCTTTGTTTTCAAATGAAATTATACTGCTACTATTAATAAATTTATCTAAAAAATCTTTTATAGTACTTATATAATTACTAGCTATTTTAACAGGAACAATTTTGTTAGTATCTTTATCTATAAAAACTATATATTTATCTCCCATAGTTTAATTATATAATATATAAATAATATTATAAAATTATAAAAAAATAATGTAAATCAAATTATATTAAATTATATTAAATTATACTAAATATATAGCATCAAATAACTACCTAATTCAAGACCATTTATTTGTACATGTGTTAATAGATTATTTTACGATATTTTCAAACATATTTTTATAGTCATCTATATTATGCGAACCTCTATATATACCTCCACTAACATATACTAACAATGCAATTGTACATTTACTTTGTACCATCGAAATTAATCCGGCAAATAAGGCAGCTTCAACACCTTCCATAAATTTATCAAAACGCTTTGCAGTCATATCGTTATATGTTCGAAATACAGAATTAATTGGTCCTTTTGTTCCCGGGTTATTATTATTAGGACCAGATACAAAAACCAAGGTAGTTTTATACTGGTTTTCATAAATATACTGAGACCCTTTATATTGGTAATTTTTATCACTTAAATATACATTTTCTACAGTCCATGCATCTGCATAATCTTTAGGTACAGCATATCTATAATTTATACCTTGAATGGTTTTGTAATAATTTTTTCTATCTCCTCTACTCGCTGTAGGATATAAAAGACCCCACTATTAAAAATAGTACATTGAAATAATTTATTATAATATTCTTTTTTTTCATCTTCATCTATTATATTTTTATTATTAGCATAAGTCATAAACCAATTAGACATTATATCTTCTTCTTGTGTTCTATGATTTTGATGAATATTACCTATAGTACCATCAAAATTTCCACAACCACCACCCGGTCTTCCTGAATTTGCTGCTATTAATGTTCCAATTTTAGGTGGATTATTACCTGAATATCTATTGTATATATTTGCACCTATACTTGTCATACCATTTTTATTTTTTTCTATCTCTACAACTTGTATTTCATTACCTTTTCTATTTTTTGTAAAATTAAGTAATTCTGGTATTAATATATTAGTACTATTATACTCTTTAAAATCCAAATAGTGTTTATCATATCTATATGAATTATATGACATATACTCTTTTTTCCCTGTATGCATCTGTCGTAACATATTAAGACACTCCTTGTCAACAACAGGAGACTTAGGAGACTTAGGAGACTTAGGTGACTTAGGAGACTTAGGAGACTTAGGAGACTTAGGAGACTTAGGAGACTTAGGTCTATTAAATCCATCTGGATTAGGGAAAGGGTTTGCAGATGGATTTAAAGTACGTTTTGCAACCGTGTCTTTGGTACCTAAAGTACCTCCAGTTCCACCTATTATAATTTTACGAGAACTATTAATATGTTTTACTATAATCCCATGTAATTTTTTAATTTTAATAGAGTTTAAATAATCATTTCTGTTCATATTAATTTTATAGTTTTCAAATATTTTATTAGAAATTAATATAAATGCATCATTCTTCTTAACAATAATATAAGCAATATTTCTATATAATTTTACATATTTGTCATTAAGATTATTAGTTAATTCTTTAATAATTTCTGTTTTATTTAAATTAGTATTTTTTGATTTCCAGAAAAAATCACCTTTCATATTTTTATTGATCGACATTTTAATAATTTTATTATCATTTGTAAATAAATACTTTTTTAGAATAGAAGATATATTCATCTTAGATAAATTAATTGGAAAATATTTAATATTTTTTTTACTATCTTCTATATCAATAAATACTATATATTTTTCCATCATTCCTTATTTAATAGTATATATAATAGTATTACAAAAAATAATTCTATATTACTTTATTAAGAATGAAAGCAATAGCGATATTTCTACTTTTCATAGGTACTATATTAATAGTACAAGGGTATTATAGTAAAAAAGACAATAAATGTGAAAAAGAGAAGGTAATTATTAAATATATCCCTCGAAGTGTATATGAAGATCAAATGAAACCCGAGGAAAGTCTTGAAACTTATTATAAAGGAATGTTTGAAAATATAATATTAAAATAATTATTTTTATCCTTAATATTATTAAATGGATATATTAAGAAATATTGAAAAAAAATTATTAATTATTTTGAGCGATAAAGACAAAATTGACATTTCTAAAATTAATAATTTAAAAGGAGATATACGTGTTTATGTAGAAGATATTGATAAGAAAAGAGAGATAATAACAGGTAAGAAAAATAAATATATAGAATTATATCATAGCAAACGATTAAATAATGAAGAAAAATATGAAAAATATTTAATTGAAAAAGAAAATCTTATGAGCAATTTAATAAAACACAAAAACAAATCTGCGCTACATGATTATCTAAATCAAAAATTAGAGTATAATGCTAATATCCCTGATATATACACTTATGAAAACATATCATTACATGAAGAACGTCCTACACGCGACCCCACAAAAATAAATGCTAATCCGGTTAAACTACCCTCTAAGCCTAAACAAAAAGAGGTAAAAGAAGAAAAACCTGATAAGGAATGTCCTGAAGGTAAAGAGATAAATCCTGTTACTAAACGCTGTGTTAAAATATGTGATAAAGATAAAATAAGAAATCAATTAACGGGAAAATGTGAAAAAATCAAAACCAAAAAGACAGACAAAGTAGACAAAGTAGACAAAGTAGACAAAGTAGACAAAGAATGTCCTGAAGGAAAAGAGATAAATCCTATAACAAAACGTTGTATTAAAATATGTGATAAAGATAAAACAAGAAACCCTAAGACAGGTAAATGTGAAAAAATTAAAAAATAATAAGCATATATTTCTATATATATTATTTCTCTTTTTTCTGAAATATTATTAGATACTCTAATAAATAAATGTATACAAGATTAGATGAAATTGTTGATAAAAAAAGCAATATATTATCTAAAATATTAAAGGTCGATCCTAAAAGTCTTAAAGAATCAAAACTTTCACAATCACATAATTCAGGAATTGATACTAATATGATTAGAAATATACAAGAGAGAATTAATAACCGTCTATTTAATCTCTCAATTGCAGATTATGAATTAATGTGTGGCAATAAGATGATATCTAAAATGATGTCTAAAGTTTTGAATTGTGATGAGAGACAACTTAAAAAATTCTGCAAATATATAAATGTCTTCAAGGAGAATATCAATTCATCTCCTAAATCTATCAAAAACAAAATGATTAGTAAAATAAGTCTAAATAAATTACCTGAAGAATTGAGAACACAAATAGTAGAGAAGTACAAGAGTTTATTTCCAACTAAATATGTTTTGAGATTGGGTACCTACATATAAAATAAATTGGAGTACTTTATCACGAAATCCAAAATGCAATAGATTTTTAAAAGCAAATCCTAAAAACATAGATTGGGGTTGGTTATCATGTAATCCTAATGCTATAAAATTATTAAAAGCAAATTTTGGTAAAATAGATTGGTATAATTTATCAAAAAATCCAAATACAGAAGCTATAGAATTATTAAAAGCATATCCTAAAAAAATAAAATGGGAGTATTTATCAGAAAATTCAAAC
>Ga0102864_1000107_pt1 | contig 21103 bp, 19 predicted proteins | sample Colrivmet1449B02_FD_84976 | JGI IMG/M metagenome (GOLD analysis project Ga0102864, IMG submission 84976) | Estuarine microbial communities from the Columbia River estuary - metaG 1449B-02 | ecosystem: Environmental > Aquatic > Marine > Intertidal zone > Estuary | place: USA: Columbia River...
ACACGGCTTCCATGCCGAGCTCGGGATAATCGATGACCTCGACCTTGCGGATGTTCTCCTGCGCGAGGATCGCGGCGGGGCCGCCGATGGAGCCGAGGTAGAAACCGCCGTGCGCCTTGCACGCGTTGGTGACGGTCTCGCCGCGATTGCCCTTGGCGATCATGACGAGCGAACCACCATGCTTCTGGAAGAGTTCGACGTAGCTGTCCATACGGCCGGCGGTGGTCGGACCGAACGAACCGGAGGCCATGCCGACGGGCGTCTTGGCGGGGCCGGCGTAATAGACGGGATGGTCCTTGATATACTGCGGCAGGCCTTCGCCCTTCTCGAGTCGTTCGCGGATCTTGGCGTGCGCGATGTCGCGGGCGACGACGAGCGTGCCGGTGAGCGCGAGGCGCGTGGTGACCGGATGCTTCGAAAGCTCGGCCCGGATGTCCGCCATGGGACGGTTGAGGTCGATCTTCACGACCTGGGTGGCGTCCGCGTGCTTGCGCGCGTCGGCCGGGATGAAGCGGCCGGGGTCCATCTCGAGCTGCTCGATCCAGATGCCGTCCTGGTCGATCTTGGCCTTGGCGTTACGGTCGGCGGAACAGGAGACGGCGAGGCCGATCGGACAAGAGGCGCCGTGGCGCGGCAGGCGGACGACGCGCACGTCGAGGGCGAACCACTTGCCGCCGAACTGCGCGCCGATGCCGAGCTGATGGGCCACCTTGAGGAGCTCGGCTTCGAGCGCGGTGTCGCGGAAGGCGCGGCCGTGCTCGTTACCGCTCGTGGGCAGCGCGTCGTAATAATGGGTCGAGGCCAGCTTGACGGCCTTCATGGTCGCTTCGGCGGAAGTGCCGCCGATGACGAACGCGAGGTGATACGGCGGGCACGCGGCGGTGCCGAGCGACTGCATCTTCTCGGTCAGGAACTTGACGAGGGACTTCGGGTTCAGGACGGCCTTGGTCTCCTGATAGAGGTAGCACTTATTGGCCGAACCTCCGCCCTTGGCGACGAATAGGAACTCGAACTTGGAACCCTTGACGGCGGCGATGTCGATCTGCGCGGGGAGATTGGTACCGGTGTTCTTCTCGGTATAGAGATCGAGCGGCGCGAGCTGCGAGTAACGCAGGTTGTTCTGCGCATAGGCCTGATACACGCCGAGCGAGAGCGCTTCGGCATCATCACCGCCGGTCCAGACCTGCTGGCCCTTCTTGGCGGTGATCTGCGCGGTGCCGGTGTCCTGGCAGAACGGCAGCACGCCCTTCGCGGCGACCTCGGCATTGCGCAGCATCGCGAGCGCGACGGCGCGGTCGTTGTCGCTGGCTTCCTTATCCGCGAGGATCGCGGCAACCTGTTCGAGGTGCTCGGTGCGGAGATAGAAATTGATGTCGTGCAGCGCTTGGTTGGCGAGGAGGGTCAGGCCCTCCGGCGCGACCTTGAGAATCGGCTTGCCGGCGAACTCGGCGACGGAGACGTGCTCCTTGGTGAGGAGACGATACTTCGTGGTATCGTCGCCCAACGGAAAGGGATCCTGGTAATGGAAGGGAGAGGCCATCGCCGTCACCATACGGCAGGCCCTCCCGCCCGCAAACGGAAACAGGTCAGCGCGCGGGCATCAGCGCCGGCGCGCCGAGGCGCACACCGCTGACGATCGTCCCTTCGGCGAGGTCGACCGACACCAAGGCCAGGCCGGCCTTGCCGGCCGAGGAACGCACGGTGCCGGCGACCTTGCCTTCGGGTGTCTTCAGTTCGAGACCGACAGAGACCGGACCCTCGACGCGACGCAGGATGCGGCGCAAGGAGCCCATGGACTGGATGCGCGCCATGACCTCCTGGCCGAGGTAACAGCCCTTGGTATAGCTGACCCAAGCTTCGAGGCCGCACTCCTGCGGAAACTCATTGGCACCGCAATCCGCCGGCACCGACGGCACGCCGGCGGCGATACGGGCGGACTCCAAGTCAGCGAGGCTGCCGAGTTCGCCCGGCATGACGGAACTTACGGGCGCGAGCACATCCCAAGCGGCGACGCCGAAACGGCGCGTCGCGAAGGCTTTGGCACCGGCGAGCGCAGGCTCCGCACCCCAGGCGACATATCGACCCCAGGACGCGGTTTCGTCCGTCGCGACGACGTCATCCGCGATGACGTTGGCGGTCACGACCGCGACGAGGGCTTCCGCTGTGAGATGCGGACAGAGCAAAAGAAACGAGCCATCGGCTTCTTTCGAGACGACCGTGTGCGCGAGCACGCGGCCCTTGCGATTAAGCCAGAGCGCGTCGGTCAGCGCGACGCTGCGCAGGTCCGCCGTGCACTGACCCTGCAGGAAAGCCGCCGCGTCTTCGCCCGTGATGCGGACGACCGCGGTGTCAGCTGAGGCGAAGCGCACGGCCATCAGACAAGCAACGCCCAGAGCCGGGAGACGGCCTGCAAAGCCAGGTTCGCGTAGATCGCGGCCATCACGTCATCGAGTACGATGCCGAAACCTCCGGGCAGTTTCTCGAGCGCCTTGATGCCAAAGGGCTTCGTGATGTCGAAGAGGCGGAAGAACAGGAAGCCGAGCAGGACGAAGACGAACGAAGTCGCCCCGCCGTAGACGTGAGGATTGAAGAGAAAGACCAGCGGCATCGCGGCGAACTCGTCGAGGATGACCTCGGACGGATCCTTCTTGCCGATGAACGCGGCGGCCACGCCGCACAACAGGATCGCGGTCAGGACGACGAGCGAATCGAAGATGAACTCATGCGGGCCGCCTTTCTGATGCGCGTAACGCACGACGAGCGCCCACCACAGCAACCCCGCCGCGGAGCCCCACGTACCTGGCGCCTTGAGGCGACCGAGCGGTCCGAGCGTCGCGATCTGGACGATCATGAGGCCAGACCGGGCAAGTGCCGGCGATGCCGGATGAGATAGCTGAGGCCCGAATACACGGTCAGGAAAACGGACAGCCAGAACAAGGCCATGATGATGACCTCCCAGCGCTGATGCCATTCGGCCGAGAGCTTCCAATGGGACTCATAGGCGCGCAGACCGATGAGGTGGCCGATCGCCAGGATCTGCAGGAACGTCTTGATCTTGCCGAGGCCCTCGGCCTCGAGGACCTGGCCCGAAGCGGCGGCGACGAGGCGGAGGCCGGTGATCAGGAATTCGCGGATGACGATGAGCATCACGCCGAAGGACGTATAGAGGACCGTCGAAGCGTCCGGCGACAGGGGTTCGCCGGCGTCGCTCCAGCGCGTGACCGGCAGGCAATCGATCGCGGCGAGGCCGATGAGCAGTCCGAGGATGAAGATCTTGTCGACCAAGGCGTCCATCAGGCGGCCGAAGTCCGTGACGGCGTTGAGTTTGCGGGCGATCCAGCCGTCGAAGATATCCGTCAGGGCCGCCAGGATGAACAAGGCGAGCGCGGCGCTGGCCCAAGGGCCGGCCCAGTAAGTCCAGACCGTGATCAGGAAGATGGCCGGCAGGCGGGCCGCGGTCAGGAGATTAGGAAGATGCCGAAGAAAACGCATGCGGGCTTGCGGAAAGGATGTTCCCGACCGAGAGTCAGCCGCAACAGGAAAACGATGTCCCGCCCCGCCCGCACCGCCGTCTATCCCGGCACCTTCGATCCGGTCACGCTGGGACATCTCGACGTCCTGCGCCGCGCCTCCCGGCTCTTCGACCACGTCATCGTCGCCGTCGCGCCGAGCGACAGCAAGAGCCCGTGGTTCTCGGTCGAAGAACGCCTCAGCATGGCGCGCGAGGCCTGCAAGGGCATCCGTAACGTCAAGGTGCTCGAACTCAAAGGCCTGACGGTCGAGTTCGCCCAACGCCATAAGGCCGCCGCGATCATCCGCGGCCTCCGTAAATTCAGCGATTTCGAGTTCGAATTCGACCTGGCCCACGCCAACCGCCTGATGGCCCCCGGGATCGAGACGGTCATCCTGATGCCCAGCCAGGACCAATTCGTGACCTCTTCGAGCTTCGTGAAGGACATCGCCCGGCATAAGCTCTCCCAGGCCGCGGCCTTCGTCCCCCGCTGCGTCCTGCCCCACCTGCGCAAAAGGCTGGCGGAAAAGGCCTGAAAAGGCCCGCCTCCGCTGTTGACCGTGGGGGGTAGTTCTATTTGCTCGGCCCTTCCCCCCGCGACGACCACCGACCGGGGGCCTCCCTCCCTTTATACATACCATGGACATCAAAATCCAAGAAACTAACCCGACCCGCCGCTCCGTCACCGTGACGGTCCCCGCCGCGACCGTCGCCGCCGCCGAGAAGGAAGTCGTCAAGGGCTTCTCCCGCGAGGCCGCCCTCCCCGGCTTCCGCCCGGGCAAGGCTCCGGAAGCCGTCGTGCGTCAGAAGTATGCCAAGCAGATCGCCGACGAGGTCAGCCAGCGCCTCCTCTCCCAGGGTTACGAACGCATCCAGCAGGAGAAGTCCTTCACCATCTACACCGTCGCCGACGTCCAGAAGGAAGCCGGCACCGGCGCCGACGCGGTCTTCCGCTACGAAGTCGACGTCGTCCCTGACTTCAAGACCCCCGACTGGAAGGCCGTCAAGGTCCCGGTCGAAGAAGTGACCGTCGCCGAAGCCGACATCGACCAGCATCTCCAGAAGATCCTCGAGCAGCGCGCCCGCTACGAAAAGACCGAAGACGCCGCCGCCAAGGGCGACTACGTCCGCATCGGCTACGTCGGCACCGTCGACGGCAAGCCCGTCAGCGAGCTTGATGCCGAGGCCAAGTCCTTCGGCAGCGCCGAATCCACCTGGGAAGAAGCCGGGGCCGAAGGCGCCGCCGTCGCCGTCCCCGCCATCGCCCTGGCCGTGATCGGCCTCAAGGCCGGCGCCACCGCCCAGGCCGAATACGTCTTCCCCGCCACGCATGAGCGCGAAGCCCTCCGCGGTAAGAAGGTCACCTACGCGATCACCGCCAGCGAAGTCCGCCGCAAGGAGATCCCGAAGGTCGACGAAGCCTTCTGCAAGGCCGTCGGCGTGAAGGACGAAGCCGACCTCCGCGACCAGCTCCGCAAGGGCATCGAAGGCTCCAAGAAGCAGGCCGCCGAGACCGCCCGCCGCGAAAAAGCCGTCGACGCCCTCCTCGCCGGCCAGGAGTTCCCCTTGCCTGAATCCGCCGTCATGTCCGTCGCCCAGGGTCTCTTCTACCAGTATGCCGAGATGCGCCTGCGCAGCGGCACCAAGCCCGAAGAGCTCGAGACCCAGCGCGACGACATCCTCGCCGAAGCCAAGAAGGCCGCCGCCCTCCGCGTCCGCGCCCAGTTCGTCCTCTCCCGCATCGCCGAAGAGCTGAAGCTCGAGGTGTCCCGCGAAGAGCTCGGTTCCGCAATCATGCAGGCCGCCCAAGCCAGCCAGACCCAGCCCGAAAAGCTGGTCAAGGACCGCCAGCGCCTCGCCGAACTCCGCCGCGACGCCCTCCTCAACAAGGCCCTCGACGCCGTCCTCGCCGGCGGAGTCGCCGCCTGAGGTTGAGATTTCGCCCATTCCGGGCACAGTCCCTCTCGCACCACCATGTCCTACATCATTCCTAACGTCGTCGAACGCGACGCCCGCGGCGAGCGAGCCTGGGACATCTACAGCCGCCTGCTCAAGGACCGCATCATCTTCATCGGCTCGCCGATCTACGACGACGTGGCCAACGCGGTCATCGCCCAGCTGCTCTTCCTGCAGATGGAGGACCCGAAGAAGGACATCTCGATCTACATCAACTCCCCGGGCGGCTCCATCACCGCGGGCATGGCGATCTACGACACGATGAACTTCCTCACGTGCGAGGTGAACACCTACTGCATCGGCCTCTCGGCCAGCATGGCCACCGTCCTCCTCGCCGCCGGCACCAAGGGCAAGCGCCACGCGCTCCCGAACTGCCGCGTGATGATCCACCAGCCGAGCGGCGGCGCGGGTGGCCAGACGTCCGACATCTCGATCGCCGCGAAGGAGATCCTCCGCTGGCGCGACACGCTCAACCACGTCCTCGCCAAGCACAGCGGCAAGACGCCCGAGGACCTGATGCGCGACTCCGACCGCGACTTCTACATGACGGCCGAGCAGGCGAAGGCCTACGGCCTCGTCGACCACGTCGTGGCGCCCAAGGCGGCCCGCGCCTAAGCGTATGGCCGGCGATCGCGCCGAAAGCTGCTCCTTCTGCGGCAAGCCGGCCGCCCAGGCCGGCAAACTGATCGCCGGACCCGGCGGCGTGGGCATCTGCGACGCCTGCGTCAGCACCTGCGGCCGCCTCCTCGAACGCGAGAAGGGTCGCGACGGCAAGCCGGCCGCGTCCGCCCCCGGCGGTCCCGCGATGCAGGAAGCCCCGGCGAAGCTCCCGCTCGCGCCGATCAAACTGATCCCGCCCACGCAGCTGCGCCTCGAACTCGACGCCCACGTCATCGGCCAGGCCCACGCGAAGAAGGTCCTCTCGGTCGCGGTCTTCAACCATTACAAGCGCCTCAACGACCGCCAGCAGCCGGCGACCGCCGCCCAGGCCGGCGACCTCGCGGACGTCGAGCTCGACAAGAGCAACGTGCTGCTGATCGGTCCGACGGGCACGGGCAAGACACTCCTCGCCCGCTCGCTCGCGCGCATGCTCGACGTGCCGTTCGCCATCGCCGACGCCACGACCCTCACCGAAGCCGGCTACGTCGGCGACGATGTCGAGACCGTCATCCTCCGCCTGCTGCAGTCCGCCGACATGGACGTCGAACGCGCCCAGCGCGGCATCGTCTTCATCGACGAGATCGACAAGATCGGCCGTAAGTCCGACTCGGCCTCGATCACCCGCGACGTCTCGGGCGAAGGCGTCCAGCAGGCGCTCCTGAAGCTCCTCGAAGGCACGGTCTGCAACGTCCCGCCCGCCGGCGGCCGCAAGCACCCGGAGCAGCAGTGCATCCGCGTCGACACGGCCGACATCCTCTTCATCTGCGGCGGCGCCTTCGCCGGCCTCGACCGCATCATCGCCCGCCGCGGCGGCGCGAAATCCCTCGGTTTCGTTCCTCCGCGCAATGACGCCCCTTCCCTCTCGGCCGAACAGATCGTCGCCGGTCTCCAGCCCGAAGACCTGTTCTCCTTCGGGATGATCCCGGAGTTCGTGGGCCGTCTGCCGGTCATCTCCGTCCTGGAGCCGCTCGACCGCGAGGCGCTCATCCGCATCCTGACCGAACCGCGCAACGCCGCGACGAAGCAGTATCGCAAGCTCTTCGCGCTCTCGGGCATGTCCCTCGAATTCACCCGCGAAGCCCTCGAGGCCGCCGCCGACAAGGCGCTGGCCCTCGGCACCGGCGCCCGCGGCCTCCGCTCCGTCCTCGAAGGCGTGCTGCTCGACACGATGTATGCGCTGCCCGAAGCCGCCGCCGGCTCGAAATTCACGGTGACGCCTGAGGCCATCCGCGGCGAACAGCCGGTGACGGTCGCGGCGCCGAAGAAGAAAGCTTCCTGACCTCCATGCTCGCCTATCCGGCCATCGATATCCGCGGCGGTCGCTGCGTCCGCCTCAGCCAAGGCCGCGACGACGCCCGCACCGACTACTACAAGGACCCGGTCGAACCGGCGATCGCCTTCGCCCAGGCCGGCACGTCGTGGATCCACGTCGTCGACCTCGACGGCGCCTTCGGCGGCGCCCCGCTCAACCTCCCGGTCCTCAAGCGCATCGCCGCGCTCGGTCCGAAGATCCAGTTCGGCGGCGGCATGCGCGACCGCGCGACGGCCGAAGCCGCCTACGAAGCCGGCGCCAGCCGCGTCGTCATCGGCACGCGCGCCGCGACCGACCCTGCTTTCCTCCGCGAGATGGCGAAGTCCCATGGTCCGCGCCTCGCGGTCGGCATCGACGCCAAGGACGGCCTGGTGGCCGTCAAAGGTTGGACGGCCGTCACCGCCCTCAAGGCGACGGAGTTCGCCAAGGAAGCCGGCGAACTCGGCGTCTCGACGGTGATCTATACCGACATCGCCACCGACGGCATGCTCACGGGGCCGAATTGGAAATCCCTCGAGGAAGTGCTCAAGGCCTGCCCCTGCGGCGTAATCGCCTCCGGCGGCGTGTCCGGCGTCGAAGATGTGGCGCGCCTCGCCGAGATGGCCAAGGCCTACCCGAATCTCGTCGGAGCCATCGTCGGCAAAGCCTTGTATGAAGGCCGCTGCGACGTGGCGGGATTGCTCAAGGCCACGGGCGAACGCTGAGCCCATCGGGCGCGGCGCCGCCGCCCTTCCGATGCTTGCCAAGCAGGCACCCCCGCCCAACATCGGCCTCCCATGGCCCTGTTCCGCCGACTCTCCGTGTTGCTGACGACGCTGCTGCTCGCCACGACGAGCGGACTTGCCGCCGACCAGCCTTTGAGCCTGGAGGCGGTCATCGCCAAGGCCCGCGCGGCCGCGGCCGTCGACCCCGCCGCCCTGACCAAACTCCGCACCCTTCGGCTGGAATTCACGTCCCTCGACGAGAAGGGGAAATCCGAAGGACGGATGACGCTCACCCTCGCGGCCCCCGGTTATCGCCATCAGCTCTCGGTTTCCGAAGAGCCGGTCACGACAACCGCCGTCTGCGCCGGACGGCTCGAAGGCTGGACCACCCGTCAGCGCGGCCCGCTCACGCCCAAGGAGATCCGCCCGGTCACCTATGAGGAATTCCGGAAACTGCAGGACATGGCCCGCGATGACCTCGCTTTCTTCGCCGCGCCCGCCACCGGCCAAGGTACCGCGGAATACAAAGGTCTGACGGAAGTCGCCGGCCGCGCCACCCACGCGGTGCACTACGCTTACGCCAGCGGCTTCCGCATCACCCGCCACTTCGACGCCAAGACCTTCGCCCTCGTGGCCTCCGACCAACTCACCCCGACCCGCGAACTGATCCGCCAGCAGGTCGTATCCTTCGTCGAGGTCGACGGGCTGCGCTTCGCCGCCAAGGAGACCATCACGGTCGAAGGCCGCAAGTCCGGCGAGGTGACCTACGGCAAGATTCAGGTGAACCCCGCCTTGACCCCGGGTCTTTTCGATTTCCCTTCCTTCTGAGCCCATGACCTTCCTCCGTTTCCGCGCCAAGGACTTCCGCGCCCAGCTCAGCGCCTTCGTGGGCACGGGCGAAGCCTCCCCTGACGTCCGCGACGCCGTCGCCGGCATCATCGCCGACGTGAAGCGCCGCGGTGACGCCGCCGTGCTCGCCTACACGGCGAAGTTCGACCGCGCCAAGCTCACCGCCGCACGCCAACGCATCCCGCTCGCGGAACTCCGCCGCGCGGCCGCCAGCTTCGCCCCGGCGAAGAAGAAAGCCTTCGACGAAGCGGCGAAGTGCGTCACGGCCTTCCACGCGCGCACCCTGCCGAAAGGCTGGACGGCGCCGAACCCGCACGGCGCCACGGTGGGCGAACGCCACCATGCGATCCGTCGCTGCGGCCTCTACATCCCCGGCGGTCAGGTGCCGCTGGTCTCGACGGTCCTGATGACCGCGCTGCCCGCCAAGGTCGCCGGCGTCCCCGAACTCTGCGCCTGCACGCCGCCCGGTCCGGACGGTAAGATCAATCCCGACATCCTCGCCGCGCTCTACCTTTGCGGCGTGACGGAAGTCTACGCCGTCGGCGGCGCCCAAGCGGTCGCGGCGATGGCCCTCGGCACGCGCACGATCGCGCCGGTCGACAAGATCTTCGGCCCGGGCAACACGTTCGTGACCGAGGCCAAGCGCCAGGTCTTCGGCCTCGTCGGCGTCGACCTCCTCCCGGGCCCGAGCGAAGTGATGATCATCGCCGACCGCACCGCCGACCCGGAGTGGGTCGCGGCCGACCTCTGCGCCCAGGCCGAACACGGCAGCGGCAAGGAGAAGCTCTACCTGGTCACGGAAAGCGAAGCGTTCGCCAAGCAGTGCCTGAACGCCGCCCGCAAGCAGTCCGCCACGCTCACGCACGGCGAGAAGATCCGCAAGGCCCTCGACGCCAAGGTCTGCGCCATCCTGGTCCCGAAGATCGAGGACGCGGCCGAGGCGGCCAACCTCGTCGCCCCGGAACACCTCGAACTGATGGTCGCTCCGGCCAAGCTGAAGGCGCTGTCCGCCCGCATCACCACCGCCGGCGCCATCCTCCTCGGCCACCACACGCCCACGGTGCTCGGCGACTTCACCGCGGGCCCGAGCCACACGCTTCCGACCGGTGGCACGGGTCGCTTCTTCAGCGGCCTGCGCGTCGCCGACTTCCTTCGCCGCACGAGCCTGGTGCATTACGCCCCGGCCTCGCTCAAGAAGGCGGCCGCCGTGGTCGACGCGTTCTCCCGCATGGAGAACCTCGACGCCCACGGTCGCTCGCTGAAGGTCCGGCTCTGAGCCGCGCTCAGTCGACGACGAGCAGGCTCACCTGCGGACGGCAGAACAGCCGCACGCCATAGAGACTGCCGACGCCGCGCGTGATATGGATCAGGCGGCCGGACCGCTCGCGCAGGCCCTCGATGTGCGACTTGTCGCTCACGGGCGCCAACCACTCCGCGACCCCGGGCACGCCGAGCTGGCCGCCATGGGTGTGCCCGCAGAGCATGAGATCCCAGTGATACGGCATCGCCGCGAGGCGCGCATCCGGGTTATGGTTCAGCAGCACATGCGCCAGCGGTTCGCGGCCCGGGCCGCGGGTCGGCGTCAGGCAGCGCGCGGGGTGGTTCTGCCCGGTCCACAGGTCGCCGAGCCCGGAGACGCGTATGCGCCCGCCGCGCACGGCGACTTCGCGCGTCTCGTTGACGAGGACGTCAGCGCGGGCCTCGCGCAGGAGGCGCACGACCGCCGCAGTGCGGGCGACCTCGCCGACGGGACCGGCCGCGACGATGGCGTCATGATTGCCCAGACAGGCGAACGTGGGCGCGACGGCGGCCAGCCGACGCAGGACGGCGGCATAAGCCGCGGTCTCCCTCAGCCGGCCGGTGACGAAATCGCCGGTGAGGGCTACGAGGTCGGGGCGCTGCGCGAGCCCGAGCGTCACGGCGCGTTCGATGAGCGCCAGGGGTACGTGCGGTCCGAAATGCAGATCGGAGAGATGCAGGATACGCAAGCCCCGCGGCGCGGGGAACCGTAACGGGTCAAGCGTGACCTCGGCGACGTCCAGCCAATCCGGCTCAAGATAACGCGCGTAGGCCGCCGACGCGAGGCCGGCGCCACCCACGGCGAGCAAGCCGAGGAACGCCCGCCGCGTAGGCTTAGGTCCGGGCTTGGCAGACGAGGCGGACATGGCCGCGCTCAGTCGCGCAAAGTCCGCATCACCTCGGCGTGCAGTTTCGGCGCCGCCGCGATGATATTGCCGGCCTTGACGGGATCGCCGCCATCCCAAGCGGTCACGACCGCACCGGCGCCGCGCAGGACGGGGAGCACGGGCACGAGGTCCCACGGATTCATGATCGGATCCGCGACGACGTGCGCGCGGCCCGCCGCGACGAGGAGATGGCCGTAGCCGTCGCCCCACGTGCGCACGTGCGCGACGCTGTCGGCGAGACGGTTCCAGCGGACGTCGCGATGCAGGCGGCGGATGTTGTCGAGGTCGGTGGAGACGACGACGGCTTCCTTCAAGGAGGCTTCGGCGACCCGCACGGGGCGGCCGTTTAGCTCGCACGTAAGATTGTCGCCGACAATCCGCTCACCGAGGACGGGCTGGTCGATGAGCCCGAGCACGGGCTTACCTTCGTAGCGCAGGCCGATGAGGGTGACGTATAACGGGACGCGGGAGAGGAATGACTTGGTGCCGTCGATGGGATCGAGGACCCAGCAATACTCGGCGTCGACATTCTCAGGGCCGAACTCTTCGCCCAGGATGCCGTGGTCCGGGTAAGCCGCCTTGATGGCCGCGCGCATCTGGCGTTCGGCTTCCTTGTCGGCGACGGTCACGGGCGTGCCGTCGGGCTTGATCTCTACCTCGGTCTCGACGCGTGCGTGGGCCGCAAGCAGGACCGCGCGGGCGATGTCCGCGAGTTTCCCGGCGAAGGCCTTGAGCTCTTTCTGACGCGCTTCCGGAAGCATGTCCCAGAGGTAAGCCCGGACGGCTCCCGCTCCAAGCGAAAAGCCCTCCGCAGGCTTGAACCCGGGCCGCCCCGCAGGAGAATCATCCCATGCGGTCCGCCTTCCTGCTCCTCGGCCTGCTCTTTGCGACGACGTGCCTCTGCGCCCGCCCCTGCCGCATCGAGATCGTCGAAGCCGACGGCTGGCCGGTGCCCGGCGTCGAACTCCGTACGGTCCATGGCGTCCGCCTGGTCTCCGACAACGCCGGATTGATCGCCTGCGACCTACCTGAACTGATGGGACGCGAGACCTGGTTCGGCGTGCACGGACACGGCTATGGCGTGAAGGCCGACGGCTTCGGCTACCGCGGCGTGCGCCTGACCCCCGAGCCGGGCAAGACGATCAAGGTGACGGTGGAACGCACGATCCTCGCCCGTCGCATCGGACGTCTCACGGGCGCAGGCCTCTTCGCAGAATCCCAGAAGCTAGGCGAACAACTCGACTGGAAAGAAAGCGGCGTGCTCGGTTCCGACAGCGTGGTCATGGCCGGATTCGGCGGCAGACTGCATTGGTTCTGGGGCGACACGAACCTCGCGCATCATCCGCTCGGCATCTTCCACGTCGCGGCGGCCACGACCGACGGCTTCGTGCCTCCGGCCCGGCCGCCGCTGCGTCCGACTTTCGAGTACGTGACGGAAACGACGCAGGACGGCGGCAAGCGTCCCCGCGGCGTCGCCCGTCTGCCCGGCGAGGGTCCGACCTGGCTCTGGGGCGCGGTCACGCTCCCCGACGCGGAGGGCAAACCCCACTTGGTCGCGGTCGCGCAGAAGGTGAAGGCCGACATGCGCGCCTATCGCTGGGACCTCGTCGAATGGGACGCGACGACCTCGTCCTTCCGCGTGCTCCGGACGATCTGGGCCGCCGACGAAGGCCGCCCGGCGCCACCCGTGCCCGAAGGTTACGCGGTGCCGTGGACCGATGAGAAAGGCCGCCGCTGGATGCTCTTCGGGAATATGTTTCCGACGCTCCGCACGCCCGCGACCTACGAAGGTTGGCGCGACCCGGCCAAATGGGTCAAGCTGCGCGGAGACAACACGGCGAAGACACCGGACCGCCAGCTGATCGCCGCGCAACGCGGACACGTCGCCTGGCATCCGTGGAGCCGGAAATGGCTCGCGGTGTTCACCCAGCACGGAGGGATTCCTTCCACTTACGGCGAGATCTGGCTGGCCGAAGCGACGGCGCCGACCGGCCCATGGGTCAACGCGCGCAAGGTGCTCTCGCACGACGATTACACGTTCTACAACCCGGTGCTGCATACGGAGTCCTTCCGGGACGACTCGCCGGTGATCCACTTCGAGGGCACCTACACCACGACCTTCGCCGGCAACAAGCAGCCGACGCCACGCTGGGACTACAATCAGGTGCTCTACCAGGTCGACCTGTCCCTCCCGCCTTTCGCGACAGGAAAATAAGTCCGCCCGCTTGACGCGACGGCGACGGTGCGGGATGGTGACGCGATGGATGAAGCCACCCAACGCCTGCTCGCCGCGCGCCGTCGCCCGGACCGCCGCGCGTTGCTGCGTCAGCGCTGGGACCAGCTCTTCTTCCTGCATTGGCGCTGCGATCCCGCGGCCGTCGCCCGGATCCTGCCGCCCGGCCTGACGCCCGACCTCTTCGAGGGCGAGACCCACCTGGGCATCGTCGGCTTCCGCATGGTCGGCGTCCGCCCCGAAGGCCTGCCCGCCCTGCCCTGGCTCTCCCACTTCAACGAACTCAATGTCCGCGTCTACGTGCGCGACGCCTCCGGCGAACCGGGCGTGTGGTTCCTGTCGCTGGACTGCGACCGCGGGCCGGCCGTGCGCATCGCCCGGACTTTCTTCGGCCTGCCCTATGAACACGCGGACCTCACGCACCGCGCCTTCGGCGAACGCTGGACGATGGACTGCCAGCGCGAGGGCTTCGCCCATGCCGCCCGCTATGCCTGGAAGGCCCTGACGCCGCCCGCGCCCGCCGCGCCCGGCACACGTCTCTTCCACCTGGCGGAACGCTATAACTTCTTCTCCGTGCGCGGCGGTCGTCTGCTCCGCGGGCAGGTCCACCACGCGCCTTACGAACTCAGCCTCGCCCAGCTGACCACCTGGAGCGAACAGCCGGTGGAGTGGGACGGCTTCCCGCTCGCGGGTCGCGCCCCGGACTTCGCCCATTGCTCCGCCGGCGTCGACGTGGAGGCCTTCAGCCTCGTGCCCGGACATGCGTAAGAAGCTGACCGACTACCGCCACGCGGTCTGGGATTGGAACGGCACGCTCCTCGATGACACGTGGCTGTGCTGCGCATCCCTCAACCGTCTGCTCACCGAAGACGGCCATCCGCCCGTCGATCCGGTGCGCTACCGCGAGATCTTCCAATTCCCGGTCATCAAGGTCTACCAGGCCATCGGCTTCACGCCCGATGAAGCGTCCTTCCGCGCGATGTCCGTCCGCTTCATGGCGGCCTATGAGGAACGGAAGACGGAGTGCCGCCTGCACGCACACGCCGAGACGCTCCTCGCCGGCCTCAGCGCCGCGGGGCTCACGCACTCGGTACTCTCGGCCTACGAACGTACGCTGCTCTCGGACACCCTCGCGCACTACGGACTCGACGGCCGCTTCCGCAAGGCCTGCGGCGGGGATGACATCCACGCCGGCAGCAAGGAGGACCGCGCCCGCCGTCACCTCGCCGACCTGGACGTACGCCCCGAAGACGTGATCTATTTCGGTGATACGGCGCACGACGCCGAAGCGGCCGCCGCGATGGGCGTCGATTGCGTGCTGGCCGCCCATGGCCACCAGCATCGGGCGCGGCTCGAGGGGCTGGACGTCCGGATCGTCGACGGGTTCGCGGAACTGGTGGCCGAACTCTGAGGCGAACCAATGCCCCGACCTGGGGTCAAACTCGCTATCGACCCCGCGTTTTGGTTGCCCTCCGGCGACCGGCGAGGTTCTTATTCCTACCCCCTTCACCCCATGGCCCTCCTCGCGGACCAACCCCCCGGCACCCCGGACATCGCCGACACCCCCTGGCTCGTCCTGACGCTCGCCATCCTGGTGGCTTTCTCCATCTATCTGATCCTTCGCTCCAAACGTAAATAACATGGCCAACTCCCCCCAGAACTCCGACGCCAACGAAGAAATCGACGACGTCAAGAAGGCCAGCGCCGAAGGCTTCGGCTCCAACGAGCAGGTCTTCCCGCCCAGCGCCGCGTTCGTCGCCAAGGCCCGGGTCAAGGGCATGGACGGCTATCACGCCCTCTACCAGCGCTCGATCCAGGACCCCGATGGCTTCTGGGCCGACGAAGCCAAGGAGCTGACCTGGTTCCAGCCATGGACGAAGGTGGTCGACGAATCCAAGAAGCCGTTCTTCCGCTGGTTCGTGGACGGCAAGACCAACGTCGCTTACAACTGCCTCGACGCGCAGGTCGCCAAGGGCCTCGGCGACAAGGTCGCGATCGTCTACGAAGGCGAGCCGACCGCCGACGGCAAGGCCGCCGAGGTCCGCCGCATCACTTACCGCCAGCTGCTCTCCGAGGTCAGCCGCTTCTCGAACGTGCTCAAGGGCATGGGCCTGAAGCGCGGCGACACGGTCGCGATCTACATGCCGATGGTGCCCGAGCTCGCGATGGCGGTCCTCGCCTGCGCCCGCCTGGGCATCGTCCACTCCGTGGTGTTCGGCGGCTTCTCGGCCGAATCCATCCGCGACCGCGTCAACGACGCGAAGTCGAAGGCGGTTATCACGATGGACGGCGGCTACCGCCGCGGGAAATTCCTGCCGCTCAAGCAGACGGTCGATGAAGGCGTGAAGGACTGCCCGTCCTGCGCCCACGTGCTCGTGCTCCAGCGTCACCCGGGCAAGCCCGACGCGGGCTGCGTCATGCAGGCCGGCCGCGACGTCTGGTATCACGAAGCCGCCGCCTCGGTCACCGACCAGTGCGAAGCGGTCCAGCAGGAGGCCAACGAGATGCTCTTCCTGCTCTATACTTCCGGCTCCACCGGCAAGCCCAAGGGCATCATGCACAGCGTGGGCGGCTACATGGTCCACGCCTACTCGACCAACAAGTATGTCTTCGACCTCCGCGGCGACGACCTCTTCTGGTGCACCGCCGACGTGGGCTGGGTCACGGGCCACACCTACGTGGTCTACGGCCCGCTGCTCAACGGCTCTTCGGTGCTGATGTATGAAGGCGCGCCCGACGCCCCCGACTTCGGCCGCTTCTGGAAGATCATCCAGGACCACAAGGTCACGGTCTTCTACACGGCCCCGACCGCCATCCGCGCCTTCATGAAGTGGGGCGACGAGTGGGTGAAGAAGCACGACCTCTCCTCACTGCGCCTCCTCGGCTCCGTCGGCGAACCGATCAACCCGGAAGCCTGGCTCTGGTATCATCGTAACATCGGCGCCGAGCGCTGCCCGATCGTCGACACGTGGTGGCAGACCGAGACCGGCGGCCACATGATCACCCCGATGCCCGGCTGCACGCCCACGAAGCCCGGCTCGGCCACGCTGCCGTTCTTCGGCGTCGACGCCGCCGTCCTCGACGAGAACGGCAACGAGACCGACCACGGCATCCTCGCGATCCGCAAGCCCTGGCCCGGCATCACGCAGGGCATCTTCGGCGACGAGAAGCGCTACGTGGAGACCTACTGGAGCCGCTGGAACGGACAGTATTACTTCCCCGGCGACGGCGCCATCCGCGACAAGGACGGCTACCTCTGGATCACCGGCCGCGTCGATGACGTGGTCAACGTCTCGGGCCACCGCATCGGCACGGCCGAGTTGGAAGCGATCTTCATCGAGGACGCGGCGGTCGCTGAGTCCGCGGTCATCGGCGTGAAGCACGACCTCAAGGGCCAGGGCCTCATGGCCTTCGTCATCCTGAAGACTGCCGCCGCCAAGACGGTCGACGAAGCCGCCCTCGCGAAGAAGCTCAACGCGATGGTCGACGCGAAGATCGGCAAGTTCGCCCGCCCGGAACGCATCGTCTTCGTGCCTGACCTCCCGAAGACCCGCTCGGGCAAGATCATGCGCCGCCTCCTGCGCGATATCTCGGAAGGCCGCGAACTCGGCAATGTCTCGACCCTGGCCGACCCGGCCGTCGTCGAAGCCATCCGCTCGAAGTTCAACGCCGCGAAAGCCTGAGCTGAAACTCACCCGCCTCAAAACCCCGACCCTGTCGGGGTTTTTTGTTTATATCCATCAACTCAAAGGCGTTGGCGGATTAAAATATCTCAAGGTAGGGTCAGCACTACGTGCTGACCTAGTTGCCTTGGGTAGGGTCGGGACAGCGTCACGACATAGAATGTATCAGCGTTCGCCCTTCGGCAAGCGGGCTAGGTCAGCACGCAGTGCTGACCCTACCACGATACAGGCGGATGCGATGTCATCGCATCCCTACCCCTCCCGCCACCTGCCACCCAGGGCTGCCACCCGCCACCTGTATCGGCGACTTCGCCTCTGATATGTTCCCAACCGCCAACCGCTAACCGCCAACACCTAACATTTGCACCTTTGCACAGGCCGCAGGCCGATTTGCACTTTTGCAAGCAGTGTTGCCCCTAAATAAAACCCAAGCTGTCGGCGGATGGAAAACCGCCTCGAGGCACCCCAGCCAATCATCCGGTTCCCCTATGGCGCCCCCTTTGAATCCTGCCTCTCCCTATACTCGATACTCCATACTCAATACTCTCACATTTGCACCCAGGACAGCATGCGTTGCTAACCCTACCTTTTTACCTCTTTTCCATTCAACCCTCAACTCCGTCCTCAACTCACCCCTCCGTCATCTGCCATCTGTCATCCGCCCTCTTGCCTCCCACCCCCTCACCCCTTACACCTACTCCCATGCGCCTCCCCACCCTCCTCCTCCTGCTCTTGGCCACCCTCGGTTTCGCCGCGCCGAAAGGACCGACGCTCAACGTCGGCGATAAGGCTCCGACCAAGCTTCCTTCCGGCTGGATCAAGGGCGACCGCGTCTCGACCCTCGACCCGAAGAAGACCTACGTCATCGAATTCTGGGCGACCTGGTGCCCGCCTTGCGTCGCCTCGATCCCGCACCTCGCGGAGCTGCAAGCTAAGCTCAAGCCCGACGGCGTGCAGGTGATCAGCATCCACGTCTCTTCGGGCGTCGAGGCCGCCGACGCGTATGTCCGCAAGAACACCAAGCAGATGGAATACACCGTCGCCAAGGATACCAACGGCGCGATGGGCAAGGCCTGGATGGACGCCGCCGGCCAGAACGGCATCCCTTGCAGCTTCGTGGTCGCCGGCGGTAAGATCGCTTACATCGGCCACCCGGCCTCGCTCACGGACGAGAAGATCCGCGAGTTCATCGCCGAAGCCAAAGCCGCGGCCCCGGCGGCTCCGGTTAAAAAATAAGCCACCCGACCGGCCGCTCCAAAACCCCGACCCTCGTCGGGGTTTTTTATTTAAAGACATAAACTCAAAGGGAGACCGGAAACCGGATGATTGGCTGGGGTGGCATTTATTCGCCGCAGGGCGAATGATGGTAGGGGCACGATTCATCGTGCACTCCCATACGGAGGGCGCGGCGAAGCCACGCCCCTACCCTCGGCCGCCCTACGGCGGCCCGTAGCATCCTATCCGGTCTCCGGTTCCCCCTTGAGCGCCTCAAATCCCGCCACCTGTCACCCAGGGCCGCCACCCGCCACCTGAAAAGCTATGTCGTGACGCGGTCCCGACCCTACCATCGGCCACCGCATCCATTCAGCCCTCTATTCAGTCCTTAACGCTGTCCTCCATTCAGCCCTCCCTCCGCCCCTCCCTATACTCCATACTCAATACTCCATACTCTATTTGGCGGTTTGCCTCCCCTTATCCTCATCCTATGGTCATCCCTATGCGCGCCCTGCTCCTGCTGCTGCTCTCGGCCACCCTGTCCGCCGCCGGCCTCAAAGTCGGTGATCCCGCGCCGGCCACGCGACCGGAGACGATGCTCCAAGGCGAGGCGGTGAAAGATTTCAAGAAGGGCGAGGTCTACGTCTTCGAATGCTGGGCGAGCTGGTGCGGTCCGTGCATCGCCGCGATCCCGCACCTGAACGAACTGCACAAGCAGATGGGGAAGAAGGGCGTCGTCATCACCGGCGTCAACGTCTGGGAAAGCGAACGCGACGCGGCCTCCGCCCAGCGCGCCAAGGATTTCCTGAAGGCCCAAGGGGATAAAATGTCCTATCGCGTGGCCCTCGGCGGCAAGGCCTTCATCAAGGACTGGCTCGAAGCGGCCGAAGTGAACGGCATCCCGCACGCGTTCGTGGTCGCCGAAGGTAAGATCGCCTGGACCGGTCACCCCGCGCAGCTCACCGCCGAGATGCTCGGCGACATCCTCACGGGCACGCCCCTCGCCGCCGCCGCACCGATCGCCGACAAGATTCCGCAGCGCCGCCTCAGCAAGCCCGCCGTGCCCGCCGGCACCGCGCCGAACGATCCGGAGATGGCCGCCGCGCAGGCGAAGCTCGACGCGCTCTCCGAAGCGATGCGCGCCCGCGACTGGGACGCCGCCGAGAAAGCCCTGCCCGCCGCGGCCGGCGTGCTCCCGAAGCAAGAAGGCCAGGAGCTCCGCGATTCCATCGAGGCCCAGATCGGCCTCGCCCGCGGCAAGCCCGCGAAATTCTACGCCCAGCTCCAGAAGCTGGCCGACGAGGAGTTCGACGACCCTGAGGCGCTGAATGAGATCGCCTGGCGCCTGCTCACGATGAAGGCCTTCGCGCAGAATCCCAACCTGGCGCTCGCCGAGAAGTGCGCGGTGCAGTCGGTGAAGCTCACGAAGGAAGAGCACCCCGACAAGCTCGACACGCTCGCCCGCCTCCGCTGGCTCCAAGGCAAGAAGGAGGAAGCCATCCGCCTGCAGATCAAGTCCGTCGACAAGGCCGAACCCGGCGAGATGAAGGCCGCCCTGCAGAAGACCCTCGACGCGATGCTCAAAGGCATCCTGCCCCCGGCCGACGACGAAGAAGAACTCGGCCGCTGAGCAGACTGTCTTCTTCGGGAGAAAGGCTATCCGATTCCGCCCGCCAGTTGCCAGGAGCCGCCACCCGAAACAACTATGTCGTGACGCGGTCCCGACCCTACCAGCGGTAAACCTTTCCATTCAGTCCCTCCAAATGCCTTCCACATTTGCACCTTTGCACAGGCCACAGGCCGATTTGCACTTTTGCACTTAGGACAGCACGTGGTGCTGTCCCTACCCCTACCCCTACCCCTTCTCTACCGCCATGCTCCCCCGCCGCGACTTCCTGAAACTCTCCGCCCTCGCCTCGCTCGGCGCCCTCGCCGGCTGCGCCACCGCGCCGCAGTCTGCCCGTATCCGTCCGATCACGCGCGGTCCGAAATTTCACTGGCGCGGCTACTACGATAAGTTCCTGTTCTCGGCCGACGACCGCTTCGTGCTCGCGAACGAAGTCGACTTCGAAGGCCGCTCACCGACGAAGGCCGACTCGATCCGCGTCGGGATGGTGGACACGCAGGACGGCGACCGCTGGATCGACCTGGGCGGTTCCAACGCCTGGAACTGGCAGCAAGGCTGCATGCTCCAATGGGTCCCGGGCTCGGACCGCGACGTGGCCTGGAACGACCGCGAAGGCGGCCAGTTCGTCACGCGCGTCCTCGACGTGAAGTCCGGCCGCACGCGTACCCTGCCCCATCCTTTCTATACCTTCAGTCCGGACGGCAAGACGGCCTTCGCGCCGGACTTCGGCCGCCTCGACGTGACCCGCCCAGGCTACGGCTACGCGACGGGCGCGGAACGCGACATCTGGAAACTGCGAAAGACGCCCGACGACGTCGGCATCTGGCGCATGGACATGACCACGGGCCAGCAGCGCCTGCTCTTCTCTCTCGCCGAAGCAGCGAAGATCCCCTTCACGGGTCCTTCGGCCGCGGCCTTCATGCCGGACTCGGTCCATTGGTTCAATCACCTGCTCTGCAACACCGACGGCACCCGCCTCTTCTTCCTCCACCGCTGGCGGACCCCAGGTGACAAGGCCGGCTTCCGCACGCGCGCGCTGACGCTCGATGTCAACGGTGGCAAGGTCCACGTGATGGATCCCAGCGGGGGCACCTCGCACTTCGTCTGGCGCGACCCGCAGCACATCTTCGCCTGGGCCTGGCACCCGTCCCACGGCGAACGCTTCTA
>Ga0102864_1000108_pt1 | contig 21037 bp, 15 predicted proteins | sample Colrivmet1449B02_FD_84976 | JGI IMG/M metagenome (GOLD analysis project Ga0102864, IMG submission 84976) | Estuarine microbial communities from the Columbia River estuary - metaG 1449B-02 | ecosystem: Environmental > Aquatic > Marine > Intertidal zone > Estuary | place: USA: Columbia River...
AACATTTTGAACTTCTTGAGCAATAAAACCCAATTGATTTCTATCTGTAGTATTAACAACATCATTTTTAAAGTTAAATCTATACAATTCAATGTTCTTAACATTTTCTAAACAAGTTTCATAGGAAGCTTTAGTAATATTATTTTTAATTCTTCTGTCTGAAAGAGTAGTCCAACTAGTTTGCGTACTCAATGTATAACCTCCTAAAGAACTAAAAATATTTCCTTCTATGTCTAAAGCATATTCTGGATTTTTAGTGCCAATTCCTACATTACCTAAATGATATACATTTGTATTATTTTTATTGTAAGTCCATTGAGCACCTATAGGATCTTTAATGTTATTTAATAATTGACATCTTATATCTATGGAATTACCTATATATTCTCTTCCATAAATATATAATTTAAATATAGATAAATATTTATCAGAATTTCCTAGCGTTCTATTTACAACTAAACAGAAATAATTATAATAATCTTCCTTACCACTCACTGTTTCTTCGTACGCATATGAACCTCCGTAATTAGATACAGAAAGAGGTTGAGACCTATTAACTATTTCAACCCAGTTAATATTATCGTCTGAACCAAATATTTTGTATATACTAGGTGCTCGATTTATTAATCCAGAAGTACTTTCTATTTTATATTTAGTTAATTTAATTTTAACAGGTAGTTGTATTTCAATCCATTCGCCATTATAACCATTGAATGAAAATGTACCTCCGTAATTTCCGGTAGATGGTGCGTACATTGCAGTCTCTGTCGTCCATGTGCCATTACCAAACATCATATAAGGTCCATAATCTGCCGCATCTGAATATTGAGAAGATGCTGATAATATATATAATCCATTTCCATAACTTTGCCCTGATATTAGTGTTGCATTTTGTGTAAATGTTCTTGCAGTAGCAGGAGGATATTCTCTTTCATTTGTAAATGTTACAAATATTGGATTTCTTAATATAGTTTGATTTTCCTTGGGAATTATAGAAGAAGTAGTAGATGATAATGTAATATCGTAAGAACCTTTAAATTGTACTTCTTCGCGTGCATTTACACTTGCTATAGTTGTAGACGGAAAATTAATATTAAATGAATTCGCAATATATCCATTATATAATAGTGCAATTTCATTAGGCGTCAATGCTCTATCATACACCCTCATATCGCATATGTCAACGCGACCACCTAATGATAAATTACCTGGAGATACAAGCGCAGATGTATTACTATCAGATTTAAATAATAAGCCGTTTCTATACATTTTTCTATTATAATTATTATCAACAGTAACAGTAAATAATATCCAATTATTAACATCTTCATTATAATTTCTATCAGTTTCTAAATCATTGTTATAAAAAGCTAAAACATATGCTCCATTTCCTCTCGAACCTATTACCAAATTATTATTAGTACCATAAGATGTTCCATTATAAGTATCTAAATAATAAATACCATCATAATTGTATAATCTAACTAAATATGAAATTGTAAAGGCTCTTATATTAAATTTTAAAGTTGTATTTCTTATAACGCAACCATCAATCGAATTTAAATAGGGTTTGTTTATTATTGCATCTTTGCCATAACTTATTGTACCACTAATAGTTGAAAAATTATGTTTTGTTGCCGTAGGATTACTATCATTTGTATTTCCGTCAAATTTATACCAAGCAATTAAATTTGTTGTATCTGCAGGAATATAAGGATAACCTGTTGAATTTATTAAATTATTCAAACTTTTAATAACAGGAGTATAATAAAATGCTTCAATTATAGATTTAATTTTTAAAATTACTATTCCAGAACCACCGTAAGAAGTAGAATAACCACCTCCTCCTGTTCCAGGAATACCATTATAAACATTCCAAAAATATGTTTTATTATTTATATCCTTAATTTCAGCATATCCACCTCCTCCTGTTGCTATTCCAAATATTGTACTTGCAAATCCACAATTCCATTGTGAACCTGCACCACCACTTCCATATTCTATAGGTATACCCGATATAGATGATACTATTCCTCTTCCTCCATTTCCTAAATATCCTATGCCTCCAGATAAATAAGAGTTTCCACCAGTTCCTCCTAAACTCGCAGGAGCAGCACCTCCTCCTGCACCTCCAGTATTTGCATTATTATCTGTGTTTATTCCTCCCATTCCCGACAATGATGTATTCATGCTATATGGTATTGAATTAAAACGAACACCTCCGCCTCCACCTTGCGAAGTTACTATTGTATTTGTCAACGGATTTGTATATGTTACTGAAGGTGGAGTTGGTGCAGAATTTGCATTATATTGTCCTCCCCCACCCCCTCCCGCTGCTCTAATAATTATTCCATTTCCTTCTATTGAACTATTATTTCCATTTGAACCAACAGCGCCATTATTATTAAAAGCCCACATCCCACCATATCCAACAAGTATATTATATACACCAGATGGAAAGGATACGTCGTTTAGAGAGACTACACCACCACCACCTCCAGAACCACCTGCACCTCCGCCACCTCCTCCTCCGCCTACAACTAAAATATCACAAATAGTATTTTTTGTAAATGTAAATTCGTGCGCAGTTCTACTTTCATTTAACTCGCTATGTCTAAAAGTAATTATATTTTTATTAATAATCTTTTGATGCACTTTTATTATAACTATACCTGAACCACCTGGATGCCTATATCCTGCAGATGAATAGAATGGTCCCCCTCCTCCACCTCCTAAATCATTTGTACCTTTAACACCATCCCCATATCCACTTATTCTTCCACTACCTCCACCGCCTAAACCACCATAACCTCCATTTGCACCTCCTCCTCCACCACCATAATATTGATTAAATCCTGTTATAGTTACCAATCTTCCATTACCTCCAGTACTTGGAGATGCATTTGAAGAAGCACCGCCACCTCCTCCTCCTATAGCACTAAGACCTATACCGCCATTAAAACCGCCTTGAACATATTGTGTTCCATCCCAAAATGTATTACCTTGACTTGCAACTGCAGGGGTGTTATTAAGATATCCGCCATTTCCTCCACTTGAACCACCAACAGAACCTATCTCCCAACTACTCCCACCTTTCCCACCACCTTTTCCAACTAAATTAATATCATCAAATTTAACAAGATTATTATTGATATCTCTAATTTCACTATCATAACCATTACTGTCTATACCTCCATTACCAACTAATATATTATATGTTCCTTTTAATGTTTTATTTACCATATACACAATACCTCCACCGCCACCAGCGCCAGGTTCGTGTATTCCCCCTGTTGTACCAGAAGAACCACCTCCACCAACTATTAATATATCACATAGAGTATCTTCATCAAATGAAATCGTATAAGGTTCTTGTGTATTCGCTCCTCTTTTATGTTTAAAAGTATAAATATATGGAGTTCTTTGCGGAGTTACAAGAGATGTAACTACCGGTTCCATTGTCAATAATTTATTATTTGTAGCCGATGGGTCTAATTTATATCTTATTAATACAATACCTGAACCACCATTACCACCAGAAGAAACACCATAACCTCTTCCGCCTCCACCACCTCCTCCTAATTCATTAGTACCTGCTGTTGCGAATGAAACACCATTTCCCGTTGCTCCATTACCTCCTCCACCTTGTCCGCCTAGAAATACACTAGTTCCATCACTACCTGCACCACCTCCTCCAGCATAAGTCGTAAAAACGCCTGATATGTTATTTGATAATCCATTTGCACCTGTTCCAGATACTCCTACAACAGTACCACTTGCACCTCCTCCACCTCCTCCATAAGACCACGGAGAACCATAACTACCGCCATTACATCCATTACCATATCCATATGTTGAAAATTGTATTGTATTACCACCTGCAGCGGCTGATTGAGAAATATTTTTATAAGAACCGCCACCACCAGACCCACCATTATTACCAATTCCACTTACATTGCCTCCCGCAGAACCGCCTGCACCACCTCCTCCTCCAAGTGCAACATAATTTACTCCTTGCCCTATAATTGAACTATCTTTACCATTGTTTCCATTTCCTGTGGTTGTTGTTCCTCCATTACCAACGAGAATATTATAAGTTCCAGCATTAAATATTATATTTTGTATATATACATACCCACCTCCTCCACCTCCACCTCCAACATATGAATAACCGCCACCGCCGCCACCTGCAACTAATAATATATCACATAACGTATTTTGAGAAAATGTTTTAGTATATGAGGTTTGATTTCCAGAACCTCTATATTGATATGTTTCGATAACATAAGTAATACCATCAGCACCAGTAAATATTTTTGGTAAAGTTTCTATAATATATCTTATAATTACAATACCTGAACCACCATTACCTCCTTTTGTAGTTACACCATTACTATGTCCTGCTCCTCCTCCACCACAACCATTAATAGTAGCGTTATGTGCATTTACATTTTGAATAGTCCCATTTCCTGCACCAATTGAACCTCCTGTTCCTGCTAGTTGATTACCGGTTCCAGAACCAGTACCCCCTGAACCACCTCCGCCTCCGCCAGAACCATATATAATTGTCGTGCCTGTAATTGAATTTGGTAGACCTATACCTCCATTTCCAGCATTTGTTGAACTTGCATTAGTACCTACAGCAGTATATCCACCACCTCCACCACCAGCCCCCCATTCAAAACCGATACCTCCATTTTTACCCTGTCCTGCAGTACCACTTCCACCAGAACCAGCACCTAAAAATTGCGAACCTCCGCCACCTGAACCTCCAGATAAACCATCTCTAAGACCAGATGCACACGAAGCACCTGCGCCACCTCCTACAGCAGTCAATGTTGTTAAACCTGTACCGCTAATAGACGAATCACTACCATTTGTACCTCTTGTTCCAGAACCACCAGTAGTTCCAGATGTACTACCTATTCCTTCTTTACCAACTGTTATAGTATAAGTGCCATTTAAAGTGATATTTTGTGAAAAAATTACACCACCACCTCCGCCACCTCCTCCTCTATCATTTCCTCCTGCACCACCTCCGCCAACTACTAGTATATCACATAAAGTATTTTGTGCAAATGTTCGTGTATATGTTGTTTGATTACCTACGCCTTGATATTGATATGTTTCAACAACGTAGATTTTATCATCTTCTTTATATATATAAGGTTTAATAGAAGGTACTGCATTTATACTATTTGCAACAGTATCGTAATAGTTATCATATATCGTATTTCTAACATTTAGTTCAGTCTTTACAGTTTCTAGATTAAAATTACTTGTCTTATAATCAACTATTATATTGCTATTACTTAAAATAATAGACATTACATCAAAATTAAATTATTTTTTCGTTTCTATATAAATATATATATAAAGTATTTAATTATATTACAACAGATTAAAATATTTTAGATTAATAAATAATGAGCAGCTATTTGTTTATAGATATACGGAAAAGCGACGAAGTATATTCGCGTAGATTTGATAAATCTAATATATATGACGTGTATTGTATACCTATGTATCTTAGTAGATTATCTTAATTAAATTGATTTAAATTGATTTAAATTGACTAATAATGATATAAAAATAATTGAATTAAATATAATTAATATAAATTAAATATAATTAATATAAATTAATTATGATAGTATCTTTGGGAACAGATTGTATAGTTTCTATGTTTTGTGATAAATATAAATTGAAAAGAGCTACATTACCTTTTGACTGGTGCGTTTCTTACAATGGTGTTTCTAAATGTTTTGATGACGATTTTAAGCATTTTGTTGATACGATAGATGAAAATAGAATCAATAAGTACGATGTGTATTTTCATCACGATTTTCAAGATAATCAATTATATAATCAAGACAAAGACAAATATATTAGAAGATGTGCAAGATTACAAGAACTTTTAAAAAATACAGAAGAAGAAATAATTTTTGTACGAAGTGGACATAGTTGTCATCATCACGATGAACTGAACGGAAAATATAAAATAATAGCAAATGATATTGAAGACATTGAATATCTAGATACTATTATTGCAACCAAATATCCAAAATTAAAATATAAAATGATAATATTTTTATCGTGCGATAGATGTTTTAATCCTCAAATTAAATATGAGAGTAAAAAAAATAACATTGAAATATATAATATAGCAGCAAATGCATTTGATTTACAAGGGACACATGCAGTTTTTGTAAATATCTTCAAAGATTATATTAATGAACAAAGCATGCACTATCTCCAAAGTCTACAGGGAAATAATTAAATACGCAATATACTCCTCCATATACGCAATATACTCCTTCATATATTTCATATGCTATAGAACAAATAGTATTTAACATCTGCTTTGCATTCGTCATCAAGTGATTTATAAACTGGGAGGAGTATATACTTGCATTTCTTGCATTCTCCTGAAATATATGTTATTATAGATGTTCTTATTTTTTCGTATCTATCTATAGTTAATCTGTCTCCTGCACTTAGTTCGCTATGCGATTTTTTATAATATTTTTTGAGATGTTTAGATAAATAATAACCATCAATATTTAGAAATTCGTCCAATACGATGTTATAATTGAATATACTAGTCAATATCTTTCTAGCGTCTTCAATAGTATTAATAGGTTTCTTCCATTCAAAATATTCACAATCCATTATTCCAAAGTTCTTTTTCAACCTCTTCAATTCTAATTTGTCTTCAGCATTACTTACCTTTATTTCATTAAAGGGTTCTAAATACTTAGTATTTTCCAATACTTTATCATTATGGTTTATTGCAATATTTTTCGCACATTTCTCCATAATACAACTTATATGTTTGCACAATACAGTGCAATACACCGATGTTCTTTCATATTTTTTCCAATTTTTAAAGCGTCCAGTTATTCTCCCAAATAACTGGTACATTTTATCATTTAATATATTGTTATAACCGAAAATTGCCGAAGTAAAATTGCCAAGTTTCTCAGTTACCAATGTTTGTCCCATACCAACGCAATTAAATCCTATAAATATAACTGGTCTGTTGTGCAACTTATTTGCATCTATATGATCTGCAATTAAATCTCCCAATTCTCCTTTATTCAATATTAGAGGTATTGATATTTCATCTCCTTCACATATTTCTTCACAGCATACATTATCATATTCACTCAACGCCTTGTATTTTATATTTTTATCAACACCATTTATTGTAATAATTACACAATCTTTTCTTATTCCAAAAATGTGTTCTCTAACATAATTGTGTGTTTTTCGTCTAGTATTAACAGGTATAAATACACGACTATTATCGCATAATATATTTGGATATTTCTCAAGTGTTTTTATGATAAAATTGATAGTGAAACTCTCATTTTCTTTAAAACCTTCGATAGTTCCATAACTATATCTATCACATGTAAATTCTATGTCATTTACACCTATGTAATTATTTTCCTGATATTGTTCTGCTATATTTATAATTTTAATTTTAGACCAAAATCCTACATTATTACTACTCCAGATATTATTCGGGGACGCAGTCATACCATATAATCCTGAGACTATACTAAGATTATTCATATTCTCAATTTGCGCTCTGATATTATATTTAGAATTTGATATATATTTGTGAAGTTCGTCAAAATAAATAAAAACTCGATTAACGACACTATTTACTCCTGATAATTTATGGACAAAATCAAAACAATTGCTAAAACGTGTTTTATTACTGCACGCAATAATAATACGAGGCATATTCTTATTGACATCTTCGTCTTCTTTGATAAATTCTAACAGTTTATCAACTTTATTGATGTGCTTATAAGGACCCTTATATATAGATGCGAATACACAAATAGCATTATTTCCATAAGTTTCATTAAACCTTTCTAACCTGTTGGAAAATTGCTTGTTATTCAAAAGAGTATTCATCGTAAATACGATATGAAGACTACGACCTTTCACTGCGTCATTTATTAAATTCTCTTTGATACGATTTATCATAACAAATGTCTTCCCCATTTGTGTGGGGAGAACACAAAGATTGAACTTATTATAGTTCATAATATCTCATAAACCGCCCTGATTATGTTTTATCATTTTTTATATATTTTTAAAAAAATTAGAACAATTTTAGAATATTTAGAATATTTAGAATAATATATTATAGCTAATGAAATATATCAAAAGATATGTTATTGGGAGATTATTACGAGATAAACTAATCATATAAATAAAAAATGATATTATATTAATAGATTATATTAATTATATAAATATAATGGCCATTTCATATAAAACTACTGTAATCGAAGATGTTCTCAAAGTTGTAGAACATTTAAATGACCCTAAAATTTCTAAACCTATTATGACTATTTATGAATTTGATAAAATTGTTGCATTAAGGACGCAACAAATTGCATCAGGTGCTCCATTATTTATAGATTATAAACAAGCAGATATTGAAGGAGATAAAATGAATATTAAAAGCAATATGGAACTGCGACAGATTGCACTAAAAGAACTAATTAGCGGAAGACTACCTTTTATGGTTGAAAGGAAACTCCCAAATAATAAAAAAGAGTATTATAGAGTAAAGGACCTCGACTTAGTTGCTGTAAGAGATAGAATTAGATAATATAAGATAATATAAGATAATATAAGATAATATAAGATAATATAAGATAATATAAGATAATATAAGATAATATAAGATAATATAAGATAATATAAGATAAGATAATTTATATTATATATAAAAAATTGATTATTAATAATATATGACTTAAAGAATGACTTTGTTTTTACACAATGACATATTTGAATATCTGCTACTTCATATAGATATAGGTCAATATGATAAGTTGAAGAATGTTTCAAATGAGTTCAATAAAGTATTTAATTTAAGATATTTGATTCATAATAAGATTTATAATAAACTTATATATATACGCGGATGTACGCAGCATAAAATTTTGAATATTATGGAAAAATTTATATTAGATAAATATAAGTTAAAGAAAAATAAGAGTATTTTGAGAAGTATTTTGAAATATGGCGATTTAATGCTTATAGATGTTACTATTCGCTCGGGATTTCCAATTGTCATAGAATATTTAATAGAGTTAATATATAATACTTCATGTAAAAAATACAGAGACATTTTAAAAATATTAAATAACATATATTGTAACAGTAATACAGATATAATTCTTAATAATAATAAAGATTATAGCGATATTTCTACATTTATTAAAGTATGCTTCAATATATTTAAAGATTTTGATAAGTATTGTAATAATACATCTATATTATATAAGTTAAATATTAGTGTATATGTCTTTATGTTAGTAAAAATAATGAGTAATTCATTAGATATTGATAGCGAAAGGAATTTAAAAAATAAATGTACTACTGACAATCTATTTAAATTACAAAATCAAAAACTAGATGAATATATAGAGTTTATTAATAATCCTTATTATAGTAAGTCGTTTCCAAAATATTATTCAAAATCTATTATAAATATAATTAATAATTTATATATATCTATAAAATAACAAGAAAATATATAAAAGTTGATATTTATTTTTTAATTTTTATTTATCTTTATTCTTCCTTAATTATCTTTCTTTATCCTTCTTATCTTAAATGAATACTATATTTATAATAGAAGATATTTTAGATTATTTGAAATTTCATATTGATATTCGGGATTATGATAAGTTAAAAATGGTATCATCTAAATATAAAAAATATTTTGATTTGAGACCATTAATACAATCTAGAAAATATTCTAATATTATGACGATAAAAGGTTGTTCTATAAGAATTCTTATAAATATTATTGCAAAGAATATAATAAATATATATAATTATGAAGATAATGCTGATATTAATAACAAAATTATAAAAAACGAAAAGGAGTTTAGTTTATTGGCAAAGAATAAAGGGTATTACTTATTGCATTATCTTATAGAAGTTTATTACAGTTGTTATAATAATGACTATAATCAAATAATAAAAACTCTACAAGTATTTGAAAAAGTTTGTAATAAAATAATAAATCTGCGTAATTTCACATATTTTATTACACCAATTATGTGTTATATTGACGATATATATGAAGAAACTATTCAAATTCAAAATTTTGATGATGCCAAAAATAATAATTTTCTCAATATACTTATTACTATAAACTTAAATCTATTCCTGTCCATTATTATAAGACGTCTAAAAATAATTATTCCCGATAATGCTTTTCAAAGCATTGATTTATTATTATCAAACATTCAAAATGAAAAATTAGATGAAATTGTATATAATTATATTAATTATGATGCAGATGGTAGATGCTTTCCAGATTACTTCATTAAATATATTAATGAATTCGCCAATACTTTGTATATTTTATAAAAAATATAATAGTATTATATGAGCGAATATACATTTCCATTTAATACTTGTGAAAAAGTAAATAAGAACGGAATAGCACAACCTTATTCTGTATTGTTTAATTTAATAAATTGTTTTATCATACTATATTTTTTATTGAAGACGAAGCATAATTATGCGTTTTTATTATTATTTTCAATATTATGTTTTGAAGTATTTCATTCATTTTCTCATATGATTCATATCCCAGGTACATTTCAAGTCTATATAATTCATTTAATTGCATATTTAATAAATTTTGCGTTTTTTTATCTGCTATATTCTTATACTAAAAAATTTCCAAACTATATTTTTATTATTTATTTAATAGTTTTGGTATGTTTAGATTTATATTCCTTATTTAACTTAACTTTTATTTATTATGTATCTACACAATCTATTATTTTCATATCATTATTGATATATTACTTTGCATTACTGCCAAAATTTATTCAAAATAGTATGTACCAATTATTTATATTAATTATTGTTATTATACTTTTATTTTTGAACGAATCATATAACTGCGAAAGAATGCTTGAAATTTACCCGCATTTCCCTTACCATATTTTTATTGAAATAGCGGGTATTATATTTTTTTATCTTATTTGCAGTAATTTTTATAATTTATAATTTAAGCACATTTTGCGGTATTATTTTAATGCGACATAGTATCTATATTTCCATAGTTTAGTTCTATTGTTTTTAATAAACATTTTGTATCTATCATTCCATATTTCACACCACTTATCTTTTGAATAATTACTCATATTTAGTATATAATTTGAAGAAGATATATATGGACGTCGCATGGTTTTTCCTCCTGTGCTAAAAAATACCATATCATATACATTTTGATACATTACCCATTCATAAGAATCACAAGAAAATTCCATAAACCATTTTAAACCTTCATCAGGTTTTATATTACTTAAATTCATATAATTTCCTATAACCATTAGTCGTTTTATATGATGTAGATATCCTGTATCAAATGCTTCGCGAATACTATCATCTACAGGTAATATTCCAGTAGTTCCTTCATACCATTCCTTTGTAAGTTTCTTTGCATTTCCAAAATAATTTTTAGAAAAATCTACATACAAATAGCATAAATGTTGATATTCGCGCCAGAACAATTGTCTTATGAAACCTTCGTAACTATTCATAGGTATCTTTTCATTTTTTCTATGTAATTCTAGAATATAAATTATATCACTTGGATTTAAAAGACCTATATTTATAAGAGCAGACAATAGCGAATGACATAAATGTCTATTATCCTTGTCTATATAATCTTGATAATTGCCAAAATTTTTCAATTTATGTTTTATAAAATGTTCTAACCAAAGCATAACATTACAATGTGTTATTGGATAAATAAAAGGAGTTTTTGTATTTCCACAATTGTTTTTAAAGTGTTTTTCAATATATATCTTGGCTTCTTCTATATATTTTTGCGATACTGCTATATTTTTATTTTTAATATCATATGGTTGCGATATGCAAATTTTTGTTCCTGTTTTAGGTTTTTGTCTGTTAAATTTATCTAGAGATTTTACATTAGGTATTATATTTAGCTCTTTTTTTGCCCACATATAAAATGCATTGAAGAAGAATTTATCTGTTTTTTTCCTATATTTTTCTATGATACTATTTGTCAATAAGAGATTGGGTGAACTTTTTTCATATATTGATATATTATCAGGAAGTCTTAAAATATCTATCTTATTTATGGGATAATATAATATATATTTTTGATTTTTAGGAAGTTTATTATTAAATTCGATATAAGATATTGTATATCCATTTTTTTTCATTAAATCAAATTGGTATCTCATTGTAGCGCGATGTAATAGTAGTTTTTTTTTGTTATAATTATAATCTAAAAAAAAATGCGGACATTCCCATAATATATATTTGAATTTTTTATCAAAATGCTTAATATCAAATAATTGATTTGGTAGAATTAAAAAAATAATTTTATCCATCTTCTTAATAATAATATTAAATATTATTGTTTCAATTGTAGTACATTGTTAATTTTTTTTGCAATAACATCTATTGTATAATTGTCATTAAAATAACTCAAGTCTGTTATAGGAGTGCGATTAATAAATTCTAAATATTTTTCGTCAGAATTATCAAGTTCTATAATTTTGTTAATTATTTTTTGATATGATTCAATACTTTCATCTTCAAGATATAACATACTATCTTTATTAAATACATTATGAATGTGCGAAGATCCCCAGTATATAGGAATAGATCCTGCAACATAAGGATTAACTATTTTTTCGGTAGAGTAAGTGTTTTGTTTATTATTTTCAAAACATATTATAAACTTATAATTACTGATAAAATTGCGAAATTCTTCAGTCCAATAAGAATGCTGTATTACAAATTGCATATTATTTGCATATCTACCACAGGATTCTACTTTTTTATATTGATTTAAATAGAGAAACATATTATTTCTTGCAGGACAACTTTCGTTCGATACTATAAAACAACAGAATTTCTCAGGTATTTTTGTTATTTTAGGTTTATTTACTATTCTATTTAATAAAGCATTATCGTACATATAAATAACATATAATGGGACGTCTACAATATTTTGTTGGGTTTCGTGTGAAAATAGAAGTAAATCGTATTTTTCTGAATTAGTTATATAGGGTTCTCCTGAAAATAATATTTTATATTTCCAAATCTTAATATCCGCAAGTGTATTTCCAAATACAGATTCAAATAATACATTAGCGATATTCAAATTATTTGTAATTTTGAAGTTTTTTATAATAGTTTTTGAAAATATTTTTTCAAATATATCTATTGTATTTCCGTCAGTTTTTTCTGCAAAACCGGGCCAAAAACCATTTAAAAATATATAATATTCGGTATTGTCACACATATCTTTTTGTGTATATAATGAATATTATTTAATAATTCTTTATATATCTAATATTCTATATTATTGTATTTTATATTTTATTTTTTTATATTTTATATTTTTGTTGTTCTTATCGTCATCTTTTTTATTGTTGTCGTGTTTTTCGTAGTTTTTGTTGTTTTAAATCACATTGATCTTTGTAATTTTTAATATGTATAATTTTTAGATCTTCTAAAACTTTAATAACTTCATTGTAATTATAATCTTTTTCGTCAGAAAAAAGATGTATAGATATTTTTACTTTTCCATGCCGTGTTAATAAATTAATCTCATTTTGTGTTAATGAATTTAATGCATTGTATAATGCATAAAAAGAATATGTAGGTATAGTTATAATATTATTTCTACTATTTGAAGATTTAAAAACATCATAAAAATTCCCAGCACTTTTTCTGTTATAATTAATTGGAATACGCAATTCTTTTATATTACTATTTTCATTTATATTTTTAATTAATTCTTTTAATATATTAATATATGATGTGGTAATTAATTCTTCTAGTTTTTTTAAATTTTTCTCTGTATTACTTGAATTATTATCTTGATTATATGGTTCTAAATTAGGATTTATTAGATTGATAATATTAATTTCATCGTATTTTTTAAACATTGCATCACATTCTATATGATTATTAGTAATTTCTTGTTCATTAAAAGTTAGTTTAAATTTTTTATAAATTTCTATTATTAAAGAGTTATTGTATTTATCGATAGGTGCAACAATAACAATCCCATTACTCTTGTAATAGTCATCATTTTCCTTTATAATACTTTCTGTTGTGATATTTATATTTTTTAATACTTCTATACCGCAAAATTCAACATAATCTTTAGTGTTTATTACTCGTGTTGTTTCCACTACCGTTGGTATAGATAGTCCTTGTGGTCCTTGTGGTCCTTGTGGTCCTTGTGGTCTTGGTACTGGTCTTGCTGATGCTGCTGATGCTACTGGTGCTACTGGTGCTACTGGTAATCCTGATTGTAGCGCGAACGGTGATCCTAATTGTGGCGCGGATGGTTCTACTCGTTGTCTTTTAGATGATGTTTGTAGTTTACTATCTTCAACTTCTTGTTGTTTTGGTCCATCTTGCGTATTATTTTCTTTTCCTGATTGTAATACTGCTGGTACTGCTGGTACTGCTGCTTGTAATGCGGATACTTTTGAGCTAGATTCTTGTGATTGCGAAGGTAATTGTGTAATTTTATTAAATTCTTCTAAATTTTTAATAATTTCACCTTCAAATTTAGTATCCTTTAAATATTTATCAATTATATTAAATAATTTTTTAGATATACGTTTTAATAAATCTATTTTAATACTACATTCTTCTTTTGTTTCACTAAAATTTTTGCTTGTGCGATCTATTAATACTATTTTTGTATTTTCTTCATTCATAATATTCATAATAATAATTAAAGGAACATATATTTTAATTTCATATATAATATCCTGGTTATTAATAATATAGTATTTTATATATTCTCCTAATTTTGTTGTAGTATTATGGTATATATTATATATATTCTTTTCATAATCATTTGCATGTATAGATGTTATACATTTTAGATTATTTGAATTATAATAAATAGGGTTTTCTGTAGCATATTTCCTTAAATCAATAGGAATTTCTTGCTTCTTATTTATAAATTTTAATTCATAATTATTACTTTCATTTCCGCGAATTACTGCAATTAATTTAATACTTATATTTGTAGTTTTTATGCTATCATCTATACTATAAACTCTAAAGTTTTCAGGGTTACTTAATAAATTTATGAAATTATCATAATCGTCAATAGTTTTTGCCATATACTATTCTCTTACTTATTAAAATATATAATAAAATACGTTCTATTTAATTATAAAAAATCTAAAAATTGACATAAGTATTATGATTAACTAATTATAGAACAATGAGTTCTTCAATTAAGCAGTCTAATAATTTGAAAGATATGCCAGATAATCTCATTTGTCCCTGTGGCGGAGGTCAATCGTGTATAGTTGATAGGAGATGGATAGGTGATTGGGTTCACGAAGATGAAATTTTCAAACAATCTGGTATTCCATTGCGTAAAAATTGTTATACTGCTTATAACTATAAGCAGCGTAAAGTTTTGCAATTATAAATAATGTAAATATTATATATATTTTTATATTTTTTATACATTCTATTTATATAGAAATCAATATGTTTTATTTTTTTATATTTAATTAAAAAATTGATAATATTCTTTTTACAACTATAACAAGAACCAACCCAAAAGCAAACACAAAAGCTAACCCAAGAGCGAACACAAAAGCGAACCCAAGAGCGAACCCAAAAACTCTAATCTTTCTAAGATGTCTTTTAACAAGAACTTTGTAGTTTCCTTCCGCAATGATAGTAACAATATCAATACAATTATGGAAAGTGAATATAGAAAAAATATAATGGATATTATGATTGCTATTAATTCTTGTGGTGATTTTGAAGAAGCAAAGAGGCAGAAAATTCCTTTAATTCAAGACTATATTTACAAAAATATGAAACATATTGATTATCTAAACTATTTGTATGGTTATATCGCAGTTATTGAAGAATATATAATTCGATTTGGTCCAATTGTATACTCGCCTATTCTGGACGTTGATTTTGCTACAATTATTATTGATAATATTATTGTTATTCACGAAGCAGTTCAACAACCTTCTATTGTAAAAGAAGAAGTATCTCCTGATAATGAATATCTGTTATCTCCCGCATCTTCAATAAACTCATATAATAGTTTGTCAAATGAAGATGCTCGTAGTTTTCTATCATAGTATGTATATATTATATATAAGTAAAAATAAAAATAAATAAAAGATATAAAACAATATATATTTTTTATTTTTTGATAAGTATAAAGGGATGAAAAAACCTCAAAAAACGCAACATATTATAATAAATAATATTGAAGAATTATTAATTAAAGAGTATTATAGAAAATACTTGTCAAAACCTATAAAATGTAATAATATATATGAAAAAGAATTATTAAATACATACAGTAATATATATTCTTCAAATAGATAATTTAATTCGTTCTAACTCGCTTTTAATAAAAATATTTTCTTTTTTTAATTCATTTATTTCATTCGTGAGTTCTTTTATTGCTTCTACAAAAATTGGTCCTAATCTTTCATAACATATTGTTAAATATGATTCTCCTGATTTTGAGATAACATTACCATCAGCATCATTTATTGCATCAAAAGGAGCCAATTTAGTAATTTCAGGAATATACTTTGTAACCTCTTGTGCACTAAGACCTATTTGTTTTTCGTGTTTAAATCCAAATTGCAATGCTATTTCGTTAGGTTCGTAATAGTATCCATTTAAATTATTTATTATTTCTAGGGAATTTTTAATATGAGATGTAAAATGTTTTAATCTTTCATCTGAATAATAAGACGTAATATATCCGGATGCAATTATATTTCCTTGGACGTCTAATTTTTCTTTTGGAAAATTATCTTTATTAAATTCTCCAATTCCAAGCCTTCCCTGTTTATCTAATAACATTTTCGCAACACCGCCAGATTCAAATTGAGCAATTGTACTTTTATCATCTGCGATATCTGCTTGATTTACTTTTAAAACTGGGTTATTTTTAACACCTAGCGTACCTGAAGTCAAATTTAACGATTCAATTGTTAATGCCCCATCAAAACCTATAGATCCCCCTTGCGAAATTCGAATACCCTGCTGAAATTCAACTAAATTATCAAAGTAAAAATTTCTATTATCTCCGCTAATTTTATAAGTAGGTTGAGTACCTATATTAATTAAATCAAAACATCTTTTATTAACACCTCCATATTCTTGTTTAATATTATCTAATTTTAAATCATCTATTTTTTTTGATAAAAAATTTGAATTTATTTCATCTACATTAATACCATTTATTAAATATGCACCAGGTCTAGTAGTATTACTTATTATATTAATATTTCCTTTGACAGACAACCTATTAACCCTAGTATTCTCATCATTATCATTAGGAATAAACCCTATACAAACACATTCAGATCCTTCTTCTGAAGAATATTTTGGATACCAAATAATCGATTCATCTTCATTTTTTTCCCATTTTGAACTTGTTGATACGTTAAGAATCAATTGATCTTGCGGATTTTTTTTAAAAGTATTGCCATCATATTTTATTATACCTTCAATTTCAGATGTTGCAACTGGGTAAGGTCCTATATGTTGATAACCTAAAGGTGCATCGTTAATAAATATAGTTTTATTAGTTCCAAATAATTTTAAATTACCATTTATTAATAAATTTGATGCATTGTCATCCCATTTTAAATTTATAGTTTGGTCAATATTCTCCCTATTTCCAGTGACAATATTCCCTATTAATAATCCACCTTCTATTTCATAAGATGCTTTTCCTGTACCTCCGTACCTTCCTGCTAATATTCCGGTAGTTATATTGTAAGCATTAATATTTTCAACAAGGCTACCATTCCCTTTAAGATTAGCAACTTCTAATGTTTGCGACCCTTCTAGAAATCTAAAACCAGGTGTCTGTGCTACAGTATTATTAAGACCATATAATATTTGCTCGCTTTTTATATTATTTATACCTGTACCTCCAAAAGATGCATTTAATATTCCTTTATTAATATTATTTGCAGAAATATTTATAATATTACTTCCTGTACCTTTAAATTCGGTAGCATTTACCAAACCATTAATATTTAAAATAGAATAATTATTATCATCACCAATTGCTATATTTCCTTTAAATGTTGATTTACCATAAATTTCTAAATTATTATTGTTTATTATGTCATCAGTATAATTTATTTTTAAGATGTTACTAGTATCATTAATACGCCATCCAATAACATTCGATGTTAATAGTGTCCCGTTTACAATTGTATTTCCTTTTATATCTAATTTTTCTGTAGGATTTTTATTATTTATTCCAACATTTCCATTTTCAGTTATCATAAAATAATTAACAAAGTCAATAATATTATTATATGTTAAAGCATCAACTTCATTGATTTTGCTGTTTAAAATATTAAAATCATTGCCAGCTAAACCTATATTCCACGGCATTTTTAATATCTATTATATTATATGTCTTCTTATTATTTTTAAATAATATTATAATAGAATAATAATGACTAATAATTGTTCTAATATTATAACATTAAAACAATATGGGTCTACATGTTGGTTTAATAGTATTTTAATGGCACTGTTATATAGTGATAATAGTAGGAAATTGTTGCTTAAAAAATCTAATATATGGGATGATAAGATATTAATTTTCAAAACTATTAAACATATTTTAAAAAAGAAGTTTTTGCGTACTAATAATTTATTTAAAGATTATTTATATTTTGACAAAATAAGACCAGAATATATATTAGATAAATTATATAAATATAATAAAAAAAAATTCAATTTTAATCCTAAAAAATATAAAGGTTATCTTTCTTCATTATACATTAGAAAGGTTTATAAATTACTAGGAGTTAAAGTGTTATATTTAGATTTATATGAAAATAATTTATATTATTCATTATATAATAATACATTACCGAGGATTGAAACTACTAATATTATGATAGGAATGAAATATGTCTCTAAAGAAAAGATAATGGAAAAGTTTGATAATCCTGATGTAATTATAGTAAATATAGGTAGTCTAGCGAATAACGCGAATAGTTATCCTTCTTATTATAAAGTTCCTAAAAATTCGCCTTTTCTTGATATTATAAAGTTAAATGATTCTGTTAAAATAAATAACACAGAATATGTACAAGATTCAGTAATATTAGGAAACTGGAATAAAAATAGTAATTTAGGTCATTCAATTGTTGGAATTAAATGCAAAGGAGATAGATTTGTATATAACGGTTGGACAAGAAGCACAATTGATTATCATATTAACGACCTTAAAATTGTTGAGGACGATGTGCAAAATGAAAATTTATGGTTAATAAAGATTATTAATAAAAAAATTGCATATGTAAACACAAAAAATAATAATATAGTTTCTAGTTATTTACCTAAAGATGGCAAAATAATAGGTAATAATATAGAAATTCCTTGCGAACTTATGAAATATGATTGGAACATAAAAAAAGAAGGTGATTTTTGTTTAAATTTATCAAAATGCGGTTTAGATTTGCATAGTGATAAAAGTATTCAAGATATACAAAATGATAAACTATGCTTCTCTTTTAATAAGGGTAATAGGCAGGTAATTTACATAAATAAGAATAGCAGTAATTTAGATAATATAAAGGAGAATAATACTAAATGTCCAAAAGGTAAAGTAAGAAATCCTGCAACAGGAAGATGTATTAAAATAAAAACTATAAATAAAGTTAATAAAAAACCATTAAATGGAATAGAAAAAAAGTGCCCGGAAGGAAAGATTGTTAATCCAAAAACAGGTCGTTGCATTAAAATAAAAACTATAAATAAAGTGGTTAATAAAAAACCATTAAATCGACCATTAAATGGAATAGAAAAAAAATGTCCAGAAGGAAAGATTGTTAATCCAAAAACAGGTCGTTGCATTAAAATAAAAACTATAAATAAAGCGGTTAATAAAAAGTCATTAAATCGACCATTAAATGGAATAGAAAAAAAATGTCCAGAAGGAAAGATTGTTAATCCAAAAACAGGTCGTTGTATTAAAATAAAAACTATAAATAAAGTTAATAAAAAACCATTAAATCTACCATTAAATGGAATAGAGAAAAAGAAGATAAGATAACGTTTATATTATGTATTTTTTCTCTTCAAGGATGTAAATTATATAAGTGTTAAATAGACTAAAATGAGTACATAATTGAAAAAATTTTAAAAATTTCTAAAAAAGATACAAAGATTCAAAAAAATAAAATTATGTACTCATTTTTAGAACGCATGTTAATTAGTAAATATTTATACCCTTTATTATTTATTATTGAATCTAAATATGCTTATCATACTGCAAATTCTATTCAATTTTATAGAAAATCAAATATACATAATAGGAATATGGAGAGAAAAGCAGATATAATTAAAAACAGTTGCGGATATATTAATAATGCTACAGAATATATTTTTGAATTATGCGCTATTATCGATATAATGCTTCCAAAAAAATAATCATTGAAATAAGTAAGAGAATTATTTAAATGTCAATTAATGATAATATTAAAGAATATGATGATTTTAAAATTGAAAAAATACAAAAATTATCTATACCAGAAAATAATATAGCATATACATTAACACTACCATTAATAACAATTATAAATTACACGGATACAGTGCAAAGTATTAAAAACAAGGTTTTTTGGTATAGTAGAAAAGAAGCAAACATTACTAATTCATATAAAAATGAAGCGACCACCATATTTACAGATAATAAGTGTGAAGATATTATGTTATATGATATAATAAGCAACAAATTTTATAATATTCTTAATCCAGATGTAGAAAACAAAGTAGAAAACAAAATGACAACATTACAAAAATATATAAAATATAAAAATAAAGAAGATAGTAATGTTATTTCTCCTGCAGAATTTTATTTAACACATAAAGGAGGTGAAAAGTATATTATTTTAAAAATATATATTGGATTAATATTTATAATTCATAATGA
>Ga0102864_1000117_pt1 | contig 20482 bp, 15 predicted proteins | sample Colrivmet1449B02_FD_84976 | JGI IMG/M metagenome (GOLD analysis project Ga0102864, IMG submission 84976) | Estuarine microbial communities from the Columbia River estuary - metaG 1449B-02 | ecosystem: Environmental > Aquatic > Marine > Intertidal zone > Estuary | place: USA: Columbia River...
ATTTTGAAAAACTTGAAAAGGCAACTCCTAATAATACCCCTGTTAATATATTAGAATATGATTTTAATAAATTATTAGAAAAAAATATAGAATTTAGTACTAAATTAGCAAAAATTATTAAAGATAAACAAGTGAAAAATAATGCAATTGCATCAGATTCATCATATACTGATAATTTAAAAAAAGAAGCTTCGAAATATTTTGATACTACAGATGCTGATGAAATTGCGAATATTTGGTCAGTAGAAAATATAGAATTAGATGAAGAAGATTTTAGTAGATTAAGTGATCAAGACCAAAAATTACTTTATTCATTTGGTGCCCCAAAATAATACATTGTTGATAAAATAATAAAAATATTTTAATACATTAAATAAAGACCTTTTATATAATGAATTTTATATTTAATAATATTGAAGAACATTTTAAAGGTGCTGGCAAATCATCATCTAGTACATCAGCAACAGTGGCATTTACAGCGTTATCTGCATGCAGACAAAAATTCGGTGTAAGTCAATGTCAAACAGAAGAAGCAACGTTTATTGAAGCGCAAAAAATAGAAGAAGAACAAAAATTGCAAGGTCCTTCAAAATTATTAAATCTCGATACAGCAAACGATGTTTATGGAATTTATAAATATGATGGTGTAGATTATTATTTTAAAATAAATGTAAATAAAGCAGGAAAAAAATGTAATATTAACTATAATGATGTTAAAAAAATTAATAGTAGTTTATATAATGATATAATAAGTGAGAATAATGAACAAAATATTATGAATGGTGGAAAACCTAATAGTTTTAATATTTTAGGGACTAATGGAATATTTGGAACATTTACTTTAAGTTCGATAGATAATAATATTAAAAAATCGTCTGATATGTTTGGAGATGTATTTGGATACGCCTTAAATCGTTTGTACTTATTATTTCCTAATAATTTATATAACGCGTATGATAAAAATTCTTCAAACTTATATATATTAGCGAGTAATAAATTGTACGAATTAATATTTTCATTAATATTTATTATATTTTTAATTATTGCTATCTTAATTACATTAGATATTCTAATTTCTATATTTAAGATATTTTTTTTAAATAATACTAAACCTTCTGATGATAATACTCCTGATCAATTAAAAACTTACCAGCAAAAATTATCATTAATGATTAGTAAGGCCAATGATGAAAAATATACTCCACAATCTCTTATGTTGATAAAACCAGAACATATACATTTAATAATAATTCCAATATTTATTATAATTTATTGTATTATTCATAGTGTAATATATTATTATTTATTTATTAATAGAGCATATTATAAAATAACAGAATTATATAATAATTTAATTACACCAGATGAAATAATAAGAAATGAAGTTATAAAATGTTTTAAAAAAAATATTATAATATTTATAACACCATTTAATGGAAATGTAGTAAATAAAGAGTTACTTTTATTATTTCAAAATATATCCTATGGTAAAGAAATTGACATATCTAAGGGTAAATATTCTGTTATTGATATAACTGTAAATGATTATAAACTTCAACATAAAAATTTTGAAGATAAAATGCTAAGTATTAATAAACATTTTACATATACTGAATACAACTATAATGGAAATTACTATACAAAAGAATTTTTTGAAGAATTTAAAAAATTATACAACAAATTGGGAAAGAACTATAAACATATACATAACAGTCGTATACAAGGGGAACATTCAACTTTGGAAACTATTCATAAGCATTCGCATAAAAAAGAGGAAGATTATCAACAAATGTTGAAGTTATTATTAACAATATATATATATTTTATTGAATGGAATAATAACGACCCTTATATACTAATTAAATTGAATAAATTAATATTTGGAAGAGTAGCAAATATAGGAGTTGCAGAAGTTGATGAAGATATCGAAAATACTTTAACTTTTAGAGATATAATACCTTATCATTTAAATAATTATAAAGAACCTAATATTGTTAATATATATAAAGGCGTTTGTATATTTTTAGAAGGATCTCACGATAGTAATATAAGGCAAAATCCAGTAGATAAAACATATACTTTTACAAATGCAGATTTTCCATTAAATAAATTTAATGATGCTTTTGGTAAAGTAAGAAGATCTAAATTAAATGGTCCAGAATATCCTTTAAATTTATATCTGGCATTTGAGATGGGATTAAATATATTAATAATCTTAATAATTTTAATTCTTTTAAAAATTATGTCAAAAGGAGATAATACCGAGTTTAATAAAAATATTACAAATGCACAAACATTAGCGATGTGGATAGTTACACAAATTGGTATTTCTATATTTGGTATTATAAATATATTAAGATTTGTATAATAAAATATTAATATTAATATTAATAAAGGATATATTATGGATACAATGGTAAAAGCTATATTAGAGAGAATTATAGACGCGATATTATATATTTATGTAATAATTATGTTTATAGTTTCAGTATTATTATTATTAAATACTATTTTAAATATTATATTATATAATTATTATAAATATGATGACAAAAAGATAGATTATAATAATAAAAAATTATATGTACACGAAACACTTTCGTACAAAATATTTATAAGTCAATTAAAAGATAATTTAAATAATTATAATAATTACTATTTTACATTAAATAGAAGTAGTGATTTATTAAAAATATTCATTATATTTACAATAGTGATTTTTTCATTATTTATATTATTTGATATTTATATTTCAATAATATCTAAAAAGAATGTTTATGAAACTAATATTATGTGGATGGTGATAGGATTTAGTGCAATTTTTTATTTAATATATTATTCAATATTATTTTGTGTTAATTATTATCAATTGATTATTGCAATAATGATTATATGGTTTTTAACATCAGGAATGATATGGTATAAAGTAAAAGACGATTACTGGAACGATGATATAAAAGAAGGTAACGAAGTATCACCAACTGTTAGTTTAAATTATATATTTGTGACATTTTTTTCCAATAAACCTGATTTAAAACAATTTTATATTATAATAATTGCGTTAGTTTTTATAATGTGGGTATTATTATTAGTCTGTTTTGGAATATTAGATGGAACTGTATTATATGAACCTATTGTGAGAATACCGAACGCCATTAACTATGATAACTATTGTTATAATGATTGTGATATAAAAGCTGATTTTAAATTTAATTCATTAGAAAATTATTTTCATAATCATTATTTGAAAAATATGTCTAAGGAAAGTCTTAATAGTTTAAAAAAAAGATTAGAAGGTTTTAATATTGATACTATCGACGCTTTTGCTTTTATCGACGATGATATAGAAGAACTTAAAAATTGTATAAATGAAATTATATCAATGTCTAAAATTTTAAGACAAGATAAATATATTAAAGACTATAACGAAACTAGATTAGATTTTATAAAATTATTTAGAATATTTTTAGATAATAAAATTATACATTGTTATAAAAATAATTTAAATAGAGATAAAAATGAAAATGATTTACACAAAGATTTTAACTATCTATTTAATATGAATGAAAATGTACCATACCAACAAACCTATAATATTGATAATGTATTAATTGGTGCATTTCCTCTAGAATATGTTTTAAGTATTAACTCATAATACTTACTTATTTTTATAATATTAATGATTTTTTAAATAATTATTATATATATATATGATAAATATAATAATATGACAATTAAAGAGTTTCAAATACCTTATCTATTTATGTTAAGACAAGAAAATGAAGATAAAAACAATGATTATAATTATAGACTGATATCTAACATTTTTTTAAACGAGAGTAATTTTGACCCTAAAAATGACCATTATTTATATATATTTGGGTTATTTCCATGCAAATATATTCCATCAGCATATATTCCTTTTAATTATAAAAAATTATTGCAAAATATTAAAAGAATAAATCCTAAAGATATAAAACTTTCTGACATATTTACTAACGAAAAACCAGCAGAAGAATTAAAGAAAAGAATTGAAAAATTTATAAATAAAGATGCAATATATAATAAGTTAAATTTATCACAATTTGCTATTATATTAATATTTTATTGGTCTATTATATTATTACTATTTAATTATGTTATTTTATATTATTATAGAACTGTATTTAATTATATGCTCGCTGTAATTTTATTTGGATTATTGTTATTTTCAATAATATGGAAAATGATATATACTATACAAAATTAATATTTTTATCTATAATACCTATAAGGAAGTATTATTTTTTAATATAATGGATAAAAAAATAGAATTTGCAAAAATATTATCAAGTAATATAGATGATGAAGACTATAATGTAAATAAAGAAACAGAGTTAGATATAATAGACAGTTTAATAAAAGATATTGATTTAAAAAAAAATTATAATGCTCGGTATAATTTTTACATGAATTTTATTAAAATGTATAATCAAAACCCAAAAATTATTAAATATATTTATACTAAATTAAACGCAATAAAAAATCTAAATGAAAATGAAAAGGGGTTATTGGGAAAATTAAATTTTGCAACTAAAAAAGGAGGATATGCAAAAAATGTATCTAACAGTAATGCTATATTAAATGAAAAAATTATTCAATTAATAAATAAAATTAAAATCGGTAAACAAAAAAATATAGATGTAAAAAATTCTTTGCATAAAAATATAAAGGATTTAATAATAAGTGTTTATGGTAAAAATATTAAAGAAGAATATGTAAATAAGGTTGTTAAAAATATAATAAAAAAAGGAGGAGGAATTGCAGACTCAAAAGATAAAAAAGAAATTATGCAAAAAATATCATCAACTATGAATGAGTTATTTAGTAAGGATAAGGATGTTAACATTACCAATAATATAACAAAAAATGAATTTATAACTTTAATTAAAGATATAACAAATAATTTGGAAGAAAAATATAAAAATATTAATGATATAAATGATGAAATAGATAGAAGCATTTATCCTATAATTGAAGATATTGGTAAAATAGCTGCATCTGCATCTCCTACAAATGTTGCTGCAAATCCAACAAATCCAACAAATCCAACAAATCCAGCAAATCCCTCAAAAATACAGACAATAGCACAACAATTAAATCAAAGAGTTGTTCAAGATCCTGTTCAAAGAATACAAAATGCAAATTCACAATCTACGACTTCTCCATCGTCAAGTTATTATGGTTATTCGCCAGATTCAAATAATACATCTGTAGAAAACAAAGTTCAGAATGTAGTTAATCTCCGTGATAATAACAATGATACATTTAGAAAAGTTGTAAAGGTCTTACAAAAACATTATGAATTAAAAAATTTAATAAATTTTAATAATAAAAATTATAGCGATGATGATAATAAAGAAAAAAATGAATATAATAATCCAATATTACAATTAAATTATGATATAGATGTTTTTAATGATAATGAAAATGCAGATGAAAAAGATTTAAAAAAAATTAAAAATAAATTAATTTCTTTTGAAAATAATCCAAATAATCCTTATGTGCATATACCAATATCTTTTGAGGATAGGTTTGTTTTTATATTTACAACATTTTTAATAAGATATGTTTCTTTAATATTAATACAATGGTCTATTGATATTAATATAATAAAAAGTTTTGAAGAAGGTTTTATATATTACGCTGTATTATATATTGCGATATTTTGGTTCTTTGTTTTATTTATAAACATTGATAATACTTTTAAAGTAGATTATATGAACATAGGTAATGCACTTAATAGTATTCGTTCCTTATTTTATTATTTCTATATGGGTACAAATGGTATAACAAGATTATTAGTGCATTCGTGTATAATATGTGTATTAATTGTAGTACCTGTTATATTAAATATTAAAAAATACAATAATTATACAGATGAAGATGAAGGAAAAAAAGAGAAACTTATATCATATGAAGAAAGAAAAAAATTAAATAAATCACTATCTTTGTTTACTATATATTTATGGATATTAACCAGTATTATAGCAACAAAATTTTAGTAAAAAGTTATATCTAGTAATTATAATAGAGTTTATCAATAATTATATGGGCGAAAGAATAGACGCATTACATATATTTACAAATAATTCAGGAGATTATAATAAACTTCACGATGGTGAACCTATAGGTGAAAGTATCATATCTGATTTACGACAATATTTTATATTATTATTTAAGAATGATTACAGGTATGACTATTATAATTGGCAAAAAATAGAAAAAAATAAGGAACCACCCGCCAAATGTTATTATAATGTAAGTTATGATAATGACTTTAGTAAAATTAGAAATAAAATTATAAAATATATAAAAGAAAAAAAATTTGATGATAATGTTGAAATACCTGACAAAGTTTTAAATTCAATTGCAAATGTAAATTTTATTAGAGATGAGTCTTACATTAAAGGTAAATATCCTTACATTAAAATAGAAAATAAGGGTGTAGATAGTTATTATATTCCTAATATAATTACTAATGAAAATTATAGAGAAAAGGCAATTATCGCAAGTGATTTAAATAAACTTAATAATATGTTTAAATCTTCTAATTATAAAGATATTGACGAATTTGTTATTTTAGATTTTTATAAAGAGTTTAAAAATAAAATAGAAATTTTAAAAAATAACATTATAACTGATGATGATGATATTAAAAAATCTATTAGAGAAGACATAATTGATAAATTAAAAATAATATATAAGATTGATAAAAAAAAATCTAATAAAAGGAATGATAGAATAGATACTGAAATTGAAAAAATTATTACAGAACGTGCATCAAGATTAGCGGATTTAAATCTAATGAAAAATTATAATGAAAAGGTTGGTGGTGGTAAAACATTATCAATTGATTATTTAGATACAAGTTTATCAAATATTTTTAAAGAAATTAAAAATATTAAAAATACTGATATACAATTAAATGAAATTGATAAAGATATATTATACAGTATTAAAAATATAATTAATTCAGAAGAAGATATTGATGATATTGTTAATATAAATAAAATTAAAATAGATGGAGAAAAAAAAGAAGGAACAATAAATATTAATACAGAATGTGAAGCAAATATTAATAATATTACAAAAATAATAAAAGATAATAGTGTTAAAAAATACAAAAAATATTTAGCATTAATAAACATTTTTGATAGTTCTAAAAATAATACTCAATCCGGTGGTGCAAGTATACCTTTTGCTAAAAAACCTTTATTAGAATCGCAAAATATAAAAGTTCCAAAACGGGTAGAATACCCATCTAACAATTCTACAAATCAAGTTACAGATTATCAAGTTGTAAATAACCCTACTTATCAAAATAGTAATACTAATAACAACCAAGAATTAATATTAATCGATACTATTTTACCAGAATTAAAAGAAATTTATGTTAATTTAATAAATATATATACATCTATAAATAAAGGTAACGAAGAATACGGTAAGGCATTAATAAATGAAATATTAAGAGAACCTGAAGAAGAATTTTCTATTAATCTTAAAAAAATAAAAGCAGATACAGAACAAGCAAAAACTAAAATAAAAAATTCAAATGAAAATGAAAATGAAAAAGATAATGACGAATTTGAAAGAAGAAGAAAAAAAAAAGATAATGATAATATTGTGTATTCGAGCGATACCCAATTAACTGTAGAGATAAATTATAAAATTGCTAATTTAGATAAATTAAAAAAATATCTTGAAGAAAAAAAAAAAGAGTTAATTAAAGAATTAAAAAGATTATATACAATTTTAATTAAATTGAAAAAAATACCTTATGCAACTGAATATCACGAACATATATTGGCTATTATAAATAGGTATAAACTTAATTTTGTAGATACTACAAATGTAGATAATTGTATAATTTTAAGAGAATTAAATGAATATATAACTAAGGTTGCGATATTATTTCAACGCGCAGAAGAAAATAAAGAAATAACAAATAAAACTGCATCAATTTATAATAGTAAAATTGATATGAGTAAATTAGATAAAAATACAATAGATATTAAATATAGCATTCAAAAAGAATTAACAGAAGGAAAGGAACTAAAAGAATTACATAATTTAATAGATATATCTGATAATAATGATTTGTATACTATTATAGATTTATTAAAAAATGCTTCTACTAGTGAAAATATTAACGAATCATCTGCCTCGAATACCAAAAAAAATAAAAAGGTTCAAGATGAAGAATTAATATATGAAACATTATGGGATGAATATACAAAGGGTATTAGTAATAATAGCAAAGTTGCTAATCCTGCTGCACGTTATTTTACATATTTAGAAGAAGGTGAAAAATTAAAAAATAGTATCATATTAAATGATTTAGACCCTGAAATTGTTCTTAAAGTAAATATTCAAGATAAAGCAATATTTATTTTATTAATTTTTATAATAAGAACAATATCAATTGCAATAATTGAACTATTAATAGAATATAATATAATAAAAACATTACAATATTCCGTTATGATATATGCATTATTATATATATCAATGTTATTGTTATTTATAATATTTATTAATTTAGATGCTTATAAACTCCGTATTATATTTAATTACTTAAATACACATGCTAATACATCAAATGTTATAATACATTTAGTATTATTTAGTATTTTTGCATTTCTTGTTATTATAATAATTCAATCTGATAATTTTATCAATAATGCTGGTGATATATTAGATTATACCTATATATATAATTATATGTTCGATTTCAGTTATAACAAAGTATTTAAAGGAGAATTTGAAAATAATATTAGTCCAGATGAAAAAATAAAATTATTATATCGTATAGATATTGTATCAATGTTAATCTTTATATTTACTGCAGTATTAACTTTATTAATATAGTATTACTTTTATTTTGCTATTTTTGAACGATACTTCAAAATTATTGTATATTGCGCTTTATAATTTAATATTGTACCATCAATATAATCAATTATATTTTTATCGCTTAGCACAGTTATAACATTATTATTAATTTCAATAATTTTTAAAATAATATCTTCGTCATCAATAGTTTTTAATAATATATTATCATATTTGTTATTGTATTCTAAATAATACTCATTAAATAGTACAATATCTTTCATATCTATTGTTATATTATATTGATTATTTTCTAATGTTCTAGATATTCTATTAATATTTATATTATCTGTTCCAAGATTTAATTTGTTATTTAAAAAATCTGTAAATGAAATTACCCAATCTTTATTAGTTAAATTTATAAAATTATTCAAATTATCCTGATCTCCGTTTATCATATCCCATAAATCCCATGAACCATTATTTGTATTTGCATTACATAATATAAATTGAAATTTTTGAGTTTTTTTGCCATCATCTATTATCATATTAATATATGGTGTAATATTTTTAATATATTTAGGCATTAATAATTTTTTGGGCTCGATAACATTTTTATTTAAATCAATATTAATTGAAAGAGTTAAATCATTTCTATTATCATAAATAGTCCAATCTCTATTATAACTATTAATAATTAAATTTTTATAACTTATGTTTTTTTTATTATTTATTATACTTTCCATTTTTTCAATAATATATGCGACTAATTCTATATTATCATTTGTATTAGATGATATAGGGTTGTTTATAAGAGCATAAGTAGAATTTTTATTAAATTTATTTTCAATATTATTTGCAACATTTGGTATATCTGGTTCTTTTATAGAATCAAGATTTACTATTGTATTTAATGTTTTTCGTTTTTCTTCTAATTCTATTACTTTTGATAATAAGTCTTCAGTATCATATTTATTATTTATAAGTTCTCTTTCTACCTGTTCTGGTTGATATATTATTTCTTCTTTTTTATTTATAATATTTTTTTCTACATAATCTTTTATTTTTGTTAATGCAATAGTGTTGAGTTCTATAAGTTTAACAACATTTTTTATTAATATAGCATCATTGCATATTGATAATATAATATTTTCTATTATTATTAATAATTCTTTATTATCAATATTAATGTTGTATTTATCACTAATCATCTTTTCTGAAGCAATAATTATAGTTTTCTTGTTTTTTTCCTGTTTAAAATCATCTATAACCCCCATTTGGGATATTTTAGTCTTATTAGTTGCAAAGAAAATAGAACTATCTAACTAATTGCACTTATATTTTATTTTGCATATTTTTTGATTTTAAATATTTTTTAAAGTTAGGTCTATATAAATATTTTCTACTTTCTTCCATAGTTTCGTCTTTAATATTTTCTGCTTTTATTATATACTGTATAAAATCGGAATATTGATATGGGGATTTAAAATTTAACTCCTTATATTTTAAAAGGGCATTTAACCATCTTATTTGAAATGCCATTGAAAACATACCACATTCTGTATTTTTTCTTTGATGTCTAACATTATTATTATGAATATTAAATACTTTATCTGGATATTTTATTTTTAATTGCGCTTTAATATTTTTTAAAAATTTTAAAATATATTTAGGAATAGCAGATGCATTGCTATCATAATAATAGGAACCATAACATTTTATTTTAGGATCTATTATAATAAATGTGGATGTCCAATGAGAACCCGGTTCGTTATGTTTATCCAAATTTGTTATCAATCCTATATATTTTATTTTTTTATTAATATATTTATTTATATCAATAGAACATATTTGACTGTATAAGCATCTGCCAAATTTATCCTCTTCAGAAAAATCTATAGGAAATACACCTAAAAAACAGAATTTATATTTACTATCATTGTTATATTGTATCATTACATCTTCAATATCATAATTTGATAACCATTCTATAGGGTTTGCATACCATTCTTCTGGCATTTCAGGTCTTAACTCCTCTTTTTCAATGTTCATTATTATTTCTTTTGTTCGTTTATCTTTTGATATTTCCTTTATTGCTCCGGGCCAACACCAGTATTCTTTATCATTGCAAATAGGTTTAATTTTATCATTTAAAAGTTCAGACAATTTAGACATAGAATATGTTTTTTTATATACTATTTTATCTTCTTTATTGTCGTTCCAAGCATTTATTAATTTTATTAGCGATTGCTTACTAAATAAATTTGGATTTTTAATATTTTTTGGACTGGAATATTTAATACTCATTATTTCAATATCGTCTATATTATTATAATAAAAATATTATTACATCAAATATATATATTAATATTTAGGGTCATAATGTAAAATATGTATAAAAATAAAAATTGATATATATATAAAAGTAATATTATTTATAATAATGGGTATAAATGAAGATTTGCGCTCTTTTATAAATAAATACCGCGTTGAGAAGGGAAAACCTTTTACCAATACAAGTATTGGATCTCCAAAGGTCAGTCTTAATATAGCGAGTGAAAATTATGATGAATTTATTAATTTATATAGTTTAGCGCTCACTAATGGTATTCAATTATATTTTACAGAAAAACCGTTAGATCCTAGTCCTTTGCGTGTTGATATTGATTTTCGTTTTGCTATCCCCGATGATAAATCGGGAATTTACAGTTCTCAAACTTCAAATTCTTCATTAAATAATAATAAAAGATATGAGAGATTATATAATGAAGGTCATATATTTAAAATTTTAGATGGATATTACAACATTATTTCTAAATATCTTAATATAAGTGATGAAAACACTATTGCGTATGTAATGGAAAAACCAAATCCTGTAGAATTTCGTAATAAATTAAAAGACGGTATACATATTGTATTCCCACAAATAATTATTTCTAATAACGTACAGCATTTTATACGAAGAAAAATAATTGATATTGCAGATACTATTTTTAAGGATTTGCCAATATGCAATGATTATGAATCAATCATAGATAAAGCAATTATTGATGTTAACTGTTGGCAAATGTATGGTAGTAAAAAACCAGATTGTGATACATATCGCGTTTCTTCTATATATAAATTTAAAAATAACGAAACTATTAAAAGTGATTATACATTAAATGCTACAGATGAACTCAATTTTATAAAATTGTTTTCTATGAGAAATAAATATAACATTGATATTAATTTTATAAAAGAAGAGTTTATCACCGAAATCAATCAATATAGTAAACATATTCTACCTGCACTTGACCATAAATTAAAATCAAAAGTACAAAATAATATTTTGGGAAAAGCATTGAATAATGATAAAAGATATGTATCTGAAGATGAATTCACCTTTATTAAAAAATTAGTTAACGAATGTTTATCCTCAAGTCGCGCAGATAATTATACAGATTGGATTAATTTAGGTTGGGTGTTAAGAAATATTGACTATAGGCTTCTAGAAACATGGGTAGAGTTCTCAAAAATAAGTAGTGTATATATTGAAGGTGAATGCCAACAACTATGGGACAAAATGAGAAAAGATAATATGGGTATTGGAACATTGAGGTGGTGGGCAAAACAAGATAATTTATCAAAATACAATGATATTGTTAATAAATCTATTATAAATTTGATTGATAAGGCATTAGGTAGCGATGGTTCCCATTATGACATTGCGTGTGTAGTTCACGCTATATTTAAGGATGAATTTAAAGCAATTTCGAAAGATAATTGGTATAAATATGATAGAGAAAAACATAAATGGGTTAGAGCTAGAGAAGGTCTAGAATTGCGAAAGATTTTAAGTGTAGATATTTGTACAAAGTTTCTTGAAAGAAGTCAATACTATGCGGAACATTGCGAAGATCCAATTATGAAAAATATTAATGAAGAAAAAAGCAAGAAATGTATTAATATTTCAAAGCAATTGAAAAATGCTAGTTTTAAAGATTCTATTATGAAAGAGTGTAGGACATTATTTGTTGATGATAAATTTGAAGAATTGTTGGATAGTAGGTCGCATTTAATTGGATTTGAGAATGGAGTATATGATTTAAAATTACATATATTTCGCGATGGAATGCCAGATGATTATATATTACTTTCTACTAAAAATAATTATATAAAATATAATAACGAAATACCTGAAATTGCAGATATCAATGAGTTTTTTGGAAAAATTTTTACTAATAAAAACCTTAGAAATTATGTTATGGATACTCTTTCTTGTATATTAGATGGTAGCATTTCACAAGAACGTTTTTATATATTTACAGGTCAAGGAAGTAATGGAAAATCTAAGTTGTTAGATTTAATTCAAAAAGCAATAGGAGATTATTACTGTATTTTACCAATTGCTCTTTTAACTCAAAAAAGAGCTGCTAGTAATGCTGCTCAAAGTGAATTAGAAAGAACTAAAGGAAGACGTTTTGCAGTTATGCAAGAACCCAGTGAAAATGAAAGATTAAATATTGGTCTTATGAAAGAACTTTCTGGACAAGATAGAATTTTAGTTAGAACTTTATTTAAAGAACCTTATGAATTTAAACCTCAGTTTAAAATGATTTTGACGTGTAATGAACTTCCAGAAGTTCCTAGTGATGACGGAGGTACTTGGAGACGTATTAAGGTATGTAATTTTTCGAGCAGATTTTGCGAAAATCCAGATACTAATAAAAATGAATTTCATATGGATTTTGAACTAACTGATAAATTTGAAAAATGGAAAGAGGTTTTTATTAGTATGATGATAGAAAGACATAAACATATAAATTCTGCTTCAATTCACGAACCTTCAGAAGTAAGAATTGCGACAGAAAGTTATAAACAGAATAATGATGTTATTGGACAGTTTATTAATGAAAAGATTATTATTGATGTTGAGATTAAAGAACCTCGTGTTACTATAACTAAACTCTATAATGATTTTCGTATATGGTGTGCATCTAATGTTATTAAGAGTAAAAAATGTCCAGATAGAAATCAATTGAAGGCATATTTTGAGAAATTACTTGGAGTACCTTATGATAATAAGGGATGGCGTGGAATTTCTTATAAATTAGAAGATAATGAGGATGATAATTAAAAATTGATTATATAAGATTTATAATTTTCTTATTACTATTATAAAATGGAGTTCTGTGAGTTATGCGACAATATGTTATATGTTAAATCAAATGAGGAAAAAAAACTAGTTAAATATTGTAAGCATTGCGAATTTGAAAAAGTAGAAACTATTAATAGTGCTATTAAAATATCAAAAACTATTTATAGTGAAGATGACCTTTTATATAATCAACATGTAAATAAATATCTGCGTTACGATCCTACACTAAGAAGAATTAAAGACCCTTTAATTAATTGTCCGAATGAAAAATGCGATGCTCCTGAAAATAAAAAACAAGTAATATATATTAAATACGATAGTAAAAATATGAAATATCTATATGTTTGTGAGCATTGTGGTGAAACCTGGAAACAAATATCTTAATTAGTTATTTGTAATTGTGAATTATAGAGATATCTTTCTATGATATTATTAATATTATCAATATTAAAATTAATATTTTTTTGCATAGGACATTTCAATAACATTTCATTATCATTTATCATATATTTAAATGTAGCTTTTTTTTCTTCTAATTGTTTATACATATATTGAAAGAAACAATCTTTATGCATATATGAACCTATAATATTATCTATATTATCTATATTATTTGCATTATTTAGTTCATTATCTGGAATTACAATTTTACATTCTTTTTTCTTTAAAATTTTAAAACATAGGCAACAATTTTTGCATATATTATTATAATTATTAGGATGTACTAAAACGATAGGTAAATTTCTTATTTCCCATTTGTATTTATGTTTCGCTAAATTTTCAATACTTTTACATGCCTGTTCATTATATTTAATAGCAAATAGCGTATTTATATTTGTTATTTTTGGAAATATCATACAATAATCTGTTTTAAAATTTACAATATCTTTTATTATTTTACTTTCAATCTCTTTCTTTTCTAGAATTCCTAAATTATCCAGTTCTGTTCCTGTATTATTTAATAAACTAATATTATATTTTGTCATAAAAAATCCATTGCATAATAAATCTAATCTTCCAATAGGAACTATATTATCTGATATAATAACATCAATTATTATATTAATATTAATACCTTCAGTAATATAAGGGATTTTAGCTATAAGAATGTCATAACAGTATCTATATATACTGCTGTGATGATTATCTGTATATGTATAGAAATTATCATAATTATTAATTAATATAACATTTGTTATTATTATATTTGTTTCTCCAAATTCGGTTACTAGAGTTTTTGTTATATCAGCAATCATTTTATCCGATTGATGTTTATTATTCATACAAATATCGATTTCATCTGGCACTAGTGTTCTCGCAATAGTTTCTTTATCTATATTTGTATTCCATATATTAAGAAAGTTATTGTTATTTTTTTTTTTAAAAATTTCTGTATAATATTCTGAAATTATATGGTCTCTTACAAATCCTCCAAAAATAATTCCATTCCAATTAAAAACAATATTTTTAATACTATTTAAAATATTCTTTTTAATATAATTAATATTAAAATTAATATTTGTATTAGATACCATATATCGCGTATATTATATTATATAAATATAAATATCAATTTTTATAATAGTATATAAATATTAAATAGTTAATAATATCAAGAATTAAAATGTATATGAGAAAATTACTTAGTGTATTCTTATTTACAAATGCATTGTTTGTAAATTCATATTTAACTTCTAATATAATTCCTACTAGACTGCGTAAATCATCTTTACAAATGACAAACGAAAAAAATTTCAAATCACAATTGTGCGATAGAAGAAATATAATGTTTTTTTATTTAGGTACTAATCTGCTAGGATTAAATTCCATATTTTTATATGATAATATCTTACCAAATATTGAAAGAAAACAAGCAAATATATTTTATAATTCTGTTCCTTCTGTGTGTTATGTTAGTACAGAATATACAAGTATGGCAGATAAATATAATTTAAATAAGGATGATTTGCCAAAAGGTGTAGGAACAGGTTTTATATGGGATAAAAAAGGGCATATTATAACAAATTTTCATGTTATAAATAAAGTAGATAATGCAATAATAACTATTACGGATAAAAATAATATTAAGAAAAATTATAAAGCAAAACTAACAGGGATAGACCCAGACCTTGATATTGCAGTACTTAAAATAGATATAGATAAAGATGATAATTTACAAGTTATTAATTACAATAAAAATATTAAAACAACTATTGGTGAATATGCATTCGCTATAGGAAATCCTTTTGGACAAGACCATACATTTACATCAGGTATTATTTCTGCAAATAATAGAGAAATAACTGCACCGACAGGGCGTAAAATATACGATGTTATTCAAACAGATGCAGCAATAAATCCAGGAAATAGCGGCGGTCCATTGTTAAATAGCAATGGTGAATTAATTGGAATTAATACAGCATCTTTAGGAAATGGCGTTTCTTCGGGAATAGGATTTACTATTCCTATAAATAATGCAGTAAAATCTATTACAGATATAATTGAAACAGGATTTGTAAAAAGAGCTATTTTGGGTATTTCATATATGGAAAGAAATCCTTCTATTTTAGAATCTGAAAAAAGCGGTATTCCAATAATTGATAAAGGATTATTGATTCTGGAAGTTCCTGAAAAATCACCCGCGTATGATGCTGGATTAAGAGGTGTCGTAAGAGACAAAACGCAAAAAATAGCTAATATAGGAGATATTATACTGTCTATTGATAATAATGAAATTTTGGGTCCAAATGATTTAAATTTAATTTTGAAAAAATATAAACCAGGTGATAAAGTAATTATCGAATATTTAAGAGATAATTCTAAGAAAAAAACAGAATTGGTATTAGGTAGTTATAAAGGAACTACTTTTACACAATTAGAAAATGAAAGAGGAAAGAATTTTTTAGATAATGTAAATAACGTAAATATACCATTAAATAATATAGAACCTACACTACAACCTAAATTATAATCTAAATTGTAATTTTATTGTTACTCGATATTTTTATGAAGTAGATAACAACCATCTAGCATATATCTATCAGTTTTTTTTACGAATATCCATCTATAAAAGATATAACATGGATCTCCTGAAATCTCTGGATAATACATTTCATCAAATTGAATACTATTATAAATCATTGTTTTATAAGATGCTTCTATTTTTACATCTACTTCATAATATGTTTCATTAATTTCTGTATCATAGATTTTATTATAATTTGTAATATAGTATCCGTCAAACTTTCCCAAGAGGATTCCATATTTTCCATCTGCAAATAATTCTTTTAATCTAAAAACATCCTTAGATTTTATTACATTTGATTCTGAACAATATGACTGCAAGTTTTTAAGAGCAATTTCAGGATTATTTTTGCCATTTTTTTTAAAATTAATAAGTATATCATCCAAAGTATTTTTAATTCCTTCTTTTTCGCTGATATTTTTAGCCTCTTTTTTTGTCGCTAAATTATCTTCATTAATCGGTTTTTTAATTTCCTTAATAGTCTCTCCTAATGTTGGAAGATTTAAGGTATCTTTTTGCGCGTCAATAATTTCTATAATTCTATACGCCTCTTCTCTCAAATCGTCTATTGATTTAGAATTATCATCTGCATTAGAGAATTTAGGATATTTATTAAAAATATATGGTAAGGTAATAAAACGTGCTATTTTTAGGACATCTCTTCTTTCTAAATTTACATTTGAATTAGTATTTCTTAATTTTAATATATTTATGTTACCAATAGTAGAAAAGGCATCATATCCATTGATAAGTAGAAGAATTAGGAAAACACTTTTATACATTTTATATATAATATACTTTAATATTTATATATATTATATAATATCCTTAGACATTAATACATTAATATCATAATCTTCATAAATGTCTTCTTTTAGGAATTTTAACATTTTAGAATAAATTTCTCCAGATACTTCTTTTCCAGATGGAAATATAGTACCTTTTATAGTAGTATTAAGCATTTTATCAATTGATAATACGGATGTGTCATTATATCCTTCGCCGAAAAAGCATTCTTTTACACTTTTTCCCATTTCTTTGCATGTTTTTAATGATTTAAACATATCTACTGGTTGTGCAGTATCTTTATAATAAACTTCAAACGTCTTTCTAGCACCATTGTCTGTTTCTGCAGCAGACACTAAAACATCCGCTAAATCAATTCGAGATATAATACCACTTTTAGAAACACCTTGATTAAATTCAACCTCCTTATATCCTCTTTTTTCACCTGGAGATAACATACCAGGTCTTACAATTGTATAACTTAAATTATTTGGAACATTTTTGTATAAAATACGAACTCTTTCTTCACCTGTTTGTTTTTTGTAACAAGCATCACATGAGGAAAATCCTCTATCAATTGTTTCTCCATAATTTTCCTTTCCAATTTGACATTTTGCACATATTGACGATACGATAATTAATCTTTTTACATTTGATTTAATTGCTTCTTTTGCAACATTTACTAATCCAATATCTTCTACATCGCTACTTGGTTCTGCTATAGTACCTTGTGTAATATTTTCATTATTCATCTTATCGTATGCTTCTGTCCCTGGAGTGCCAGTGATTTTTACACGAGGTCTAGAAGCAGCACAGAAAATTACAGCGTCGCATCCGTTAAGAATACCATCAAATGTGTTAGGTTTTAATATATCTACACCAGTTACTTTTTTAATTTTATTTTTATCTTTAATATTATCAATTACTAATGTGTTTATTTTTGCATTATCTCTATCAACAATTTCTACGTTTCTTCTTGTTACCGCTAGAACATTTATATTTTTGTTTAGAAGTGTTCTTACAGTATCGCCACCTGTATACCCAGATGCTCCAAATACTGCTACTTTATTAATTTTATCATAATTTTTATCTAATATATCTTTATAAGCAAAGACATATTTTGGATGAATAATTACTGGTGCTATTGTTGACGGTATTAATTCTAATATATTTCTTCTACTAATATCTCCTGAAAACCGCATATTTAAATTTTTATATAGAGGACATGTATTATAATATACAAACGAGTTAACTAGTAGAATATTAGTTAATGTCGAAACAAATAAAAGAATTTTTGAGATCATTTCTTAATATATTATATTAATATATATTTATATATATTAAATGAAAGATATTATAACTGTAGATAAATTTTTATCTGTTTGGATAGTTTTATATTCTATAGGATATATATTAAAAATATTCCCATTTAATCCCTTATTATTATTAGCGATATCGATATTATTTTTTATTTTCGCTCTTATAATAATTATTTATAATCATAATAAAAATAGTAATTTATTATATTTTTTCTTAATTAATTTTATATTTAAAATACCTATATTTGCTATTGTGTATTATAGAAATGAACCTATTACAGAATATGATTTTATATTTACATTTTATGTAATAGTAGTTTATATAATATATATCGAGATTATGAATGATAATATTTATTGTATATACAGAGATATGATATCTTTCATAATTAATAAAAATAAAGGTAGGTATCCTCAAATCTTTTATAATTTAAAAAATTATAAATATATATAATAACTTACACATATTATACTTTTAGCATTTTAGTATATATAACATTGTATAAATCTGTTGGAAAGTTATCAGGAATAATATTATTTAGGGCTCTTATTTTTTCAAAAGTCATTTCACATTTCAATAGCAATTCTTCTGCTCTTAAGAACTTATCTTCTAATAATTTGTATAATAACTCGTTGTTAATTAATGTAATATCATCAATATCAATTAAGATATTTTCAATATAATCATCATTTGATAGTATATTTGAAACGATTGAAATATCTATCTCTTGTTCTCCGTAGTAATTTGTAATATACAAATTTTTCCAAACCTTTTTAATATAAATTACGGGATTACAATCCTCATAATACGATAAGTAACTATTCTTTGTTAAGAAGAAACTTGCAATGTAACATAACCATAAGTTTGGGATTGTTTTTAATTTATCTTCAGTAATTACAAGTTCCAATACTTGTTCATCATCTCCTATATCAAAGTCAATATAGATATTTATAATGTCGCCATATTTTATAAATGTTACAATTGCGGTATTCCGATTACTGTGATAGTAGTAGCGAGATATTTGCATCTTCGATGGAGCTCGGTTTTGAGTTCAAAAAATTAAAAGGTAAAATTATCAATTTTTATACTAAAACCGAAAAATGAGTACATAATTAAAAAATTTTATTAAAATTATAAAATCTTCTAAAATGTAAGAAATAAATAAATTATGTACTCATTTTTGTGTATAAGGACATTTAACTTACCTCCTATAAATTATAAAAAATATATAACACAATATTTATAGTAAAACCTTATAAATCGTATTGCAGATATCCGTATTCGTGCATATGTTTAATAATAGCGTGCAAATTAATAACATCATACTTTGAATTATG
>Ga0102864_1000120_pt1 | contig 20127 bp, 27 predicted proteins | sample Colrivmet1449B02_FD_84976 | JGI IMG/M metagenome (GOLD analysis project Ga0102864, IMG submission 84976) | Estuarine microbial communities from the Columbia River estuary - metaG 1449B-02 | ecosystem: Environmental > Aquatic > Marine > Intertidal zone > Estuary | place: USA: Columbia River...
AAAAAAGAATTACAAGCAATGATGGACGATCTTCGTACTGATCTTGTGCAAGAGATGAAGTCTTTGCGTGAAGAGATGGCTGCGCAACATGCAGTCGAAAAACAAAAGATAGAAGAACTAAACAGATGGCGCTGGCTCGTAATGGGTGGTGCTGTTGTTATTGGTTGGATCTTATCTAAACTAGGATTGCCATTTGAAATAAAATAATATTATGATATATTATATTGATAACATTCCTAGTGACCTAGCAGACAAAGTCGAAAAACATATAATCTCTCCTGAGATTTATTGGAATTATAAAACGTTTACAATTCTACCAGAGCATGTGTCAGAAGATAATGCAGTATCTGATGATTTTGTAGTTAGAGATCATCCAATAATGCATTCTGTGATGTATTGGCAACACACTACTGTTGACTGGTGTGGTGTCGTTTCAGAATTATCAAATTATTTGATCGATTATTTTGCCAATAATATTGTTTATGAAAAACTAATTCTTGGTAGAATTATGGCAAATATGACATTTCCAACCAAGACAGCTGTTGGTACAATTCAACAACCACATACTGATTGTATTCGCGGAGATCCATACTACAGTTTTTTATATTATCCAATTACATGTGACGGAGACACTTATTTTTTTGAAAGCGAAAAAACGAAGAAAAATAATCTGATAGCCAAAGCCTCTCCGATAAAAGGCACTGGCGTTTTTTACAATTCTGATATGGTTCATGCTGGAAGTTTGCCAGTATTGAGTGACAAGAGAATTGCAATTAATTTTATGTTTGAGAGAACGTTGTCTTATTGATCATTTTGATATATACTATTGAATCCGTTGGTTTATTTGTAATGTTTTTATGTCTGTATACGTTGACAGAAAATTTCTTGGTTTTGTATCATCAAAGTTAGAGCAGTTCAAGCAAAAGCAAACTGATCTGTATAACTTTCGTTGTCCATATTGCGGTGACTCGAAGAAAAACAAACTAAAGGCAAGAGGCTATGTTTATCGCAAGTCCAACGACTACTTCTTCATCTGCCACAATTGCGGCAAGTCTACGACGTTTGCGAAGTTTCTGGAGCACGTCGATGGTACAACCTATAAGCAGTATATCCTCGAGCGATATGCAGCTGGTGAAACAGGATACGGCACTAACGCCAAAAAGCCTGATTTCGAACAACTCAAGGGAAACGCCCACGCCAGGTTCCAGTCTGCTGGCAACAACTCCAGAGGAGATTCAACAACAGTTGAAAGCCTGGAGAGAACATGGCGAACGTTTGAAGATCATAGTATAGCAAATCTTCCTGAAGAACATTACGCTCGAGCCTATATAAAAAAGAGGCGAATCCCAGAAAGGTTTTGGAACGAAATATACTTCATTCCGAAATTTCGAGATTTCCTAGATAAAGAGTTCCCCAATCACGGTAAAGACGAGGTCCCAAACGACGATCGTATCGTACTTTTTTACACTAATGAAAAAGGAGAGATCACGAACGTTGCAGGGAGAGCATTGTCTGATACCAAGATTCGGTATGTGACAGTAAAGGTTACAGATGAGAAGAAACTGTTCGGACTGCATCGCTTGCGCAAGCAAGAACGTGTCTATGTCTTGGAAGGACAGTTTGATTCTTATTTTGTTCAGAATTCCGTTGCCTCTGGCGATTCTAATTTGGGCGGCGTGGCATCAATTCTTCCAGAATTAGATGTCACTTTGGTTTATGATAATGAACCGCGCAATAAAGATATTGTGAAGCAGATTGAGAAGTCGATAGACAAAGGATATAATGTTTGTCTTTTCCCAGACAGCGTCAAAGGAAAAGACATCAATGAAATGATAATGAACGGAATGACAGAGGAACAAATTAAACAAGTTATAGATAAGAATACAGTGAGTGGCTTAACAGCCAAACTAGTATTCACAAACTGGAAAAGGTGCTGAGATGAATCTATCAGATCAAGGTTTAGAAATTGTTTTAGATCCAATTCTACAGGTTCGTCTTTCTCACTATCGCGGAATGTGGTTCGTTGAATACAAGCGCAAGCCAAAATATTATTTTGATCAGTGGTGGTGGTTTGACGATAGCACACATAAAGAATATAATGATGCATATATTCGTGCACAAACATTAGCCGCTCAAGGTGGCACAAAAGTAATAAGAGAAAAACAAGCACAAACTTTTAATGTAAAGAGTGAGTAATCATGAAAGTAAAATTGATTTCTTATAGCAAGCCAGTTCTTGAGGGATTGGATACGCCAACGGACCTTGTTGCTTATTGCGCAAGAGTATCCAATCCCTCAAACCAATTCAACGCAGAAACTGCAGAAAAACTCATCAAGTATTTGATCAAGCATCAGCACTGGTCACCACTTGAGATGGCAAACATGTGTTTGGAAATTGAAACAACACGTGACATTGCTCGTCAGATCCTGCGCCATCGCAGTTTCTCATTTCAAGAATTTTCACAACGTTATGCAGACCCAACAAAGGATCTTGATTTTGTAACACGACAAGCGCGATTGCAAGATCCAAAGAACCGTCAGAATTCTATTTCTGAAGGTGTGGATGTCATGCTTCAATACGAGTGGGATCGTCGACAACGAGACTTAATTGAACAAGTAAAAATTCAATACAATTGGGCTATTCAAAATGGTATTGCCAAGGAACAGGCACGTGCATTGCTTCCTGAAGGATTGACAATGTCTCGCATGTATATGAGCGGAACATTGAGATCATGGATTCACTATATACAACTCCGAAGCGGTAATGGCACACAAAAAGAACATATGGATATTGCGAAAGAGTGTGCCAAAGTCATCGCCGAAGTTTTCCCTCTTTCTACTCAATTTATCGCAACAGAACAATAAGGAGCAATCATGTCAAGTAGACTTCCAAGCATCTATCAGGATTTCATTCATATCTCTCGCTATGCTCGTTTCAACGATGAACTAGGTCGTAGAGAAACATGGGATGAGACTGTAGATCGCTACATTGGTTTCTTTAAAGAAAAGACAAACAATAACAAGCAAGTACCATGGGATGAATTGCGTTCAGCAATTCTAAACTTAGAAGTCATGCCATCAATGCGTTGCTTAATGACTGCTGGTCCTGCTTTGGATAAAGATCAAGTGGCTGGATATAATTGCTCCTATGTCGCCATTGATAATCCAAAATCTTTCGACGAAATCATGTATATTCTTATGTGCGGAACTGGTGTTGGATTCTCTGTTGAATCAAAGTATACAAATAAACTTCCAGAAGTTCCAGAAGAATTACATGACACAGATTCAACAATTGTATTTGCTGATTCAAAGATTGGTTGGGCTTCAGGCTATCGTGAATTCATTTCGCTTTTGTATTCTGGAAAGATTGCAAAGTGGGATACAAGTAAAATTCGTCCAGCAGGTGAGCGTTTAAAAACATTCGGTGGTCGTGCTTCTGGTCCAGAACCACTAGTTGATCTTTTGAAATTTACTCTTAACATTTTCACAAAGGCACGTGGTAGAAAACTATCAACGTTGGAATGTCATGACATCGTATGTAAGATTGCTGATATTGTTGTTTGCGGTGGTGTTCGTCGTTCTGCTCTCATTTCACTCACAGACCTCAACGATGACCACTTGCGCCACGCAAAGTCAGGAGATTGGTGGACGCTTAACGGTCAAAGGGCACTTGCGAATATTTCAGCAGTGTACGACAAACAAGTAGACATGGATACATTCATGAACGAATGGCATGCACTGTACATGTCTCGTTCAGGTGAACGTGGAATTTTCTCACGTGCTGCTTCACAGGCTGTTGCTGCCAAGAATGGTCGCCGCGATCCAAAGCATGAGTTTGGTACAAATCCATGTTCTGAAATTATCTTGCGCCCATTCGAATTCTGCAATCTTTCAGAAATCGTCGTTCGTGCAAACGATGACGTTGACTCGTTGAAGCGCAAGGCTCGTTTGGCAACAATCATTGGCACATTGCAGTCAATGCTTACAGATTTCCGCTACATCAATAAGAAGTGGAAGAATAATTGCGATGAAGAAAGACTACTTGGTGTTTCACTCACAGGTATTTGTGACAGCAAGTTGTTAAATAAGCCGTCACAAAAACTCGCGGATGCATTGGATGCTATCAGACTTCACTGTGTTGAAACGAATAAGGAATTCGCCGATGCTCTTGGTATTCCACAGTCGGCTGCAATCACTTGCGTTAAACCTTCAGGCACTGTTTCTCAATTGGTGGATTCCGCATCAGGCATTCACCCACGTTACGCTCAGTTTTATATCCGTCGTGTGAGAGCAGATATGAAGGATCCGCTTGCTCAATTCATGATTGACAAGGGGTACAAGGCTGAAGAAGATTTCTACAGCAAGTCAAACTGGGTATTCAGTTTCCCAATGAAAGCCCCAAAGAATTCTGTCACACGCAATGACATGACTGCGATTGAGCAGTTGGAACTTTGGAAGATCTATCAGGATCACTGGTGTGAACACAAGCCTTCTATTACAGTATATGTTGGTGATGATGAGTGGATGGAAGTTGGCGCATGGGTTTATAAGAACATCTCGATTCTCTCAGGTGTTTCTTTCCTCCCACGTGACAATGGTTCATATCGTCAAGCACCTTACGAAGAAATTGATGAAGTCAAGTATAACGAACTCCTTGCGCTCCAAAACGTTGATATCAACTGGGTGGAATTCATGGAAGAAACGGATACTACAACTTCAGCAAAAGAACTTGCATGCTCTGCAGGTGTATGTGAAATCTAAAACAAAGGAGAAATACATGAAGAAGTCAATTCTAGTTGGTTTAGTTGCTCTTGGTCTTGTTGCATGTGGTGCAAAGGAAGAAGTTGCAGTTGAGGCAGCACCTGCTGCTGAAGTTGCTGCTCCTGCTGAAGCACCTGCTGCTGAAGTTGCTGTTGAAGCCGCTCCAGCCGCTGATGCTGCAGTTGAGGCACCAGCCGCTCAGTAATTATTAATTGGAGATTTGTTTGTGAAAATAAGTGTGATTACACCGACGCATCTAAAAAATGCATTCATTACTGAACTATATTATAGTTTAAAATATCAAACCCATCAAGATTGGGAATGGATCATCTTTTTAAATGGTGGTGCTGTTCCAGGTCAGATTGATGATATTGTACGAAATGATTCGCGTGTAAAAATCTATACAAGCATAGATCCAAATACTAATGTTGGGTTCAACAAAAATAAAGCATTTCACCTGGGAACAGGTGAAGTGCTTGTTGAACTTGATCATGATGATTTATTGACTGAAGAGTGTTTAGAAGAATTAGTTAAAGCATATCAAGATCCATCTGTTGGATTCGTTTATAGCGATAATGCAATGTGGTATCCTGGTCAGGAAAATTTAAATGCATTTACACCTGAGTGTGGGTGGACTTCTAAAGTAATTGAGTGGGACGGAAAGAAACTAATTGCACATGACAGTTTTGAGCCTTCAAGCCGAGCACTTTCTTTTATTTGGTATTCTCCAGATCATGTTCGATCTTGGAGAACGTCAGTCTATAGAGAAATTGGCGGTCATAATCCAGAGTTAAGTGTTTGCGATGATCATGAATTGATGATTCGAACTTATCTCAAAACAAAAATGTATCATATTCCTAAAGTTCTCTACATCTATAGAGTGACAGGTCAAAACACATACTTACTGAGAAATCAACAAATTCAAGAAACTACGGTAGCATTGTTTAAACAATATGCATGGGATCTTGCATGTAAAGATGCAAGAGATCAAGGATTACATATTGTTGAACTTGGTGGTGGAATTAATCCAAAAGAAGGATGTAATGTCAACATTGATCTTGAAGAAGGTAATATGACATACGACTTGAATAATGGAATTCCTCTTCATGACAATTCTGTTGGTGTTATCTATGCGTCACATATTCTAGAACACTTACATGATAAACATAAAATTCTTTCAGAGATTCATCGTGTTTTAGTAGATGGTGGTTGGGCTTTTATTCAGGTTCCAAGCACTGATGGTCGTGGTGCATTTCAAGACCCAACTCATGTGAGTTATTGGAATGAAAATTGTTTTTGGTACTACACAGATAAGACATATTCAAAATTTATTCGAAACGATAAAATTAAATTCCAATCTTTTAGATTAGAGACGTTCTGGTGGGAACCAAGAGAAATAAATGTTGCTTGCACTGATGCCTGGTTGTGTGCCGTTAAATCTGATAAACGTAGACCACATTTACTTAGAATATGACAAAAATTGCAATCTTTTACCACATATACCAATATGGAGATTGGGAAAATGTGTTTAAAGAACAATTTGAGAAATTAAAATCTAGTGGGTTATTAGATGCTGCTTCCTTTGTTTATTTTGGTATAAGTGGAGAAGAACCTATTTCTCTTAGTAAAGAGGATTATGATAAGATTGAAGTGGTACAAAGATTTGATGGTGATGATAGGAAAAGGGGTGAAGCACCAACAGTACATGCACTATATGACTTTTGTTTAAATAAAACCGAAAATTGGAATGTTCTTTATCTTCATACAAAGGGAGTAACTTGGTCAACTAACCTAAAAAAGAAAGTTTGCATCACTAGTGATGATGAATTAGAAATTGTTTTGTCCGACGTCAATAATCCAAAACATAAATTACTACACACAGATTTTTATAAAAATATAATAAAGTGGAGAAATTATCTAGAATTTTTCTTGATTGAAAAATGGAGAAAATCTGTCGATTTATTAAATGTGCCATCATTTTTAACCCAAGATGGTACGCATCAAACATATGACACTGTTGGAACAGAATGGCTTTCGCATTTCGCAGTCAACGAACTTGGTTCTAAACATGCTCGGGGAATGCTACATAACTTGGGTCATTATAGCGGAAACATGTGGTGGGCAAATTCGACATATATAAAAAGATTAAGTTGGAATTTTGTTGACGACACTAGTTATTTTTTTGATGGCAAGATTGAAGGAACAAGATTTTTATCTGAAGCCTGGATTGGCACAGGAAAACCAACTTATTATAATTATTATAATTCTAATAGAGATCCTTATCTAGATCCGATTGAAGATTATGAATATAAAGATAAATTTATGTTTAACAACAAGAACGTTGTCCAAGATGTTCTTTCAGTAGATACTAATAGCGGTGATATGACAAAAATTGCAATCTTTTATCACGTTTATCAATATGGTGAATGGGAATCTGTATTTAAAGAACAAATAGACAAACTTAAAAAGAGTGGTTTATTTGATGAACCGAATTTCATCCATATTGGAGTAAATGGTGAGGAAATGCTTCCTTTGAGCAAGGAAGATTATGAACGCATTGATGTAATTCAAAGAATTTATGGTGAGGACAAGATTCAAGGTGAAGTCCCAACCATGCGCGCTCTGTATGATTTTTGTAAATCAAAACAAGAAAAATATAACGTATTGTTCTTACACGCAAAAGGTGTAACCTGGTCTAAGAATGAGAAAAAAAGAGTTTACTATTCTAGCATAGAAGATTTGCAAAATATATGGGCAGATATCAACAATCCAAGACACAAATTAACTAAAATTGATAATTATGCCAATATCGTAAAATGGCGTAATTATATGGAATTTTTCTTGATTGAAAAGTGGAGAACTTGTGTTAGAAAATTAAACGTTCCGTCTCTTCTAACAATAGAAGGAACGATGCAAACATTTGATACAGCTGGAACAGAATGGACTCCATATTTTTATATTCAAGAGGACGAGAACAGCCCAAAACACGAAAACTATGAAATTGGTTATTATAGTGGAGGAATGTGGTGGGCGAATTCAACATATATAAAACAGTTGAATTGGGATTTTATAACAACTAATGACGATTTGTATAAAGGAAAAAAAGAAGGAAGAAGATTTTTATGTGAAGCCTGGATTGGAACTGCTAAACCGATCTATTATAATTTCCACAACTCAAATAAAGATCTTTATATTGACTCAATTGAAGAATATGAATATAGGAATAGATTTATGTTAAACAATAAAAATACTGCTACAAATGGTCGTATCTGTATGGTTTCTATGTTTAAGAATGAAGCAGCAGGTATCGGCAGAATGCTTGAGTCTGTTACACCATATATTGATTTTTGGGTGCTTCAAGATAATGGATCAACAGATGGAACACCAAAAATTGTAGAAGAGTGGGCAAAAAAGTATAATATTCCTGGTTTCATGTATAAGTGTGAAGAGGGTTGGGTTGGATATGGTTGGAATCGCGATCATGTTCTCCAAAAAGCGTTAAAAGCCACACACAATTGTGATTGGATCATGAAGATGGATTGTGATGAAGCATTGGAGATTGATGATGATTTTAATTGGAACGAATTAAACAACCATTCAGTTCATGCACTCTCAGTTTATGCCAAAGCACCTGGATGTCAATATTTTAGAACATGGGTTTGGCGTTCTGATCTTCCATGGAGAATTAATCACGACCCTGCTCATGAAACAGTTTATCTTGAAAATGAATATGGGCACAACTACAACTTTAATAATCTAGGTTTAGGATTTAAAATGTTAGCAGGTGGTGCTGCTAGTGGTGCACTAACTGGGGAAAGTCATCAAAATCCAGCAAAATATGCACTTGATGCGTTGAAACTCGAAGAAAAATTAATTCGAGAAAACTCAATGTTAGAAAACATGTATCACTTCTTTTATATCGGTAAAAGTTACGAAGATGCAATGCCAAACGTTCTCCCATTGGGTCAAGTTCATAATGAAGAAATGGCAAGGAGAACAATTTTTTATTCTCTTGAATGGTTAGATAAAAAAAATCCAGGATTTAAGCAAACACATTCTTATAGTGGTGCAGTATGTGAAATGGGATATTATCTTTGTAATGTGATTGGCAGAGCGTATAGATTATTGGGTGAGCATTATAAGGCGATTGAATGGTTTGAAAAGACAGAACAATTTTGCCCAGAAAAAAATGATCATCTAGTAAACCTCGCAGAGATTTATTGGGAACTAACAAATTATAAAAAAATGTTAGAAATCACTACAAGATTAATGCAACCAGAAAGAACAAACCCATTTCCTAGATTAACATTTGCAATTTCAACTAATTACTATCATGACACTGGCAATCATGTTCAATTATTGCATAACACTGCCCTTGAACTAAATGACCGTGAAAAATTTATTCCAATGGGTTCTATCTTTGAAATCGGTAAAAAACCACGAAAAAAACTTTGGGTTGTAGATAACTTTTACGAAGATCCACATGGGGTAAGAAAATTCGCACTTGAACAACAATTTCATAATGATCTCAGATTCTATAAAGGGCAGAGAACCGATTTAGTTTATCACACACCGCAAATTATGCAGCGTTTTGAAGAAATTATGGGTGTAAAAATTCGAAATTTTCCAGGACAGGGAACAATGAATGGTGTGTTTCAGTTTTGCACACCAGAAGATATGCTAGTCCATCATCATGATGCGCAAACTTGGGCTGCGATGGTTTTCTTAACTCCAGATGCACCATTTGAAACTGGAACATCTTTTTACAGGCATAAAGAAACTGGAATTACATTAGCTGAACAGCCAAATTCAGACAAATACTCAATGCATGGATTCTATGATAGAACGAAATTTGAATTGATTGACCAGATTGGTAACGTGTTTAACAGGCTTGTGATTTTCGACGCACGCTGTTTACACTCTGCAACTCAATACTTCGGAACTAAAAAAGAAGATGCGAGATTGTTCCACATTTTCTTCTTTGATTGACTATATAAAAACATGGCATACATAAACGCTAATATCCCGCCGATCGAATGTTTCGTGCGGTCCAATTTCTTACAGAATCGTCTCGAGTGGGATGAAAAGAAAGACACATATCTTCCAGTCCTTATATTCGGTGTGGCGTCGATACCGCATCGTGCCCCGCTTTTTCATTTCATCATGGAAGATGAAGGGCTTTGGTTTCGCATGCCAATCCACGCTTTCTGTCATAAGGTTCCTGCGCCGCAAAAAACCTTACACAATCTAGTATTATGGGATTCTTTCAGTTCATATATTGGAGTCACTCAGTTTGATTTTTTAGTCAACAAAAGAATGCGCTATATAGATAGAGAGAAAAAGTGGAACGAAGGGACGTATTTGTTCACACTAGATTGGTCTCACGAAGATCGAAATATGATTGATGTTGGTTTCAGTGAAGTTCCTGGACAACATAAGTGTGGACATGTTATTAAGTTGGATGATGGTAATTTCGCAATTCAACCAAATAATCGTATCCGTGCATTTGAACCATCATTTGTGACAAAACCTGGACAAAATGTGATCGAAAGAAAACTTGGATCACATATGTGGTCAGTTGAAAATACATCAAAGTGGGTTTTGTCTGATGATGACAGATACGAATACGAGGTAAAGGAATATGTCTGAAGTAGACAACGAATTTGATTTTGGATTTAGTTTTGAAGAAGAGACAGAACAATTAACGATCACACCAAATCCACAGCCAACTTTAAGTAACGATCAACTTACTGCGTTACAATCAAAGATTGACTCTCTTTTAGATGCACAAGAGCAAGGATTACAGAGCGCATATGTTCAAGCACTAGAAGAAAAACATAAAGCAAAACTTAAAGAACTCGAAGGATTGATTCTGCCACTACTCTATAATTTAATGAAAAACCCAGAAAAGCCAATCATCAAATGGGAAAACAGAGAGCCAGTAATCAAAAAACAAATTGAAAAAATTATTGCTGTGACAAGGGGGTAACATGCCAGATTTAAAACTAACGTGCGACAATTGTGGATCAATGTTCGCGTTATCATATGAGGATGATGAGGTCAGTTATGCACCAACTCATTGTCCATTCTGTGGCGATTTTTACGATAGTGAGAATGAAGAACTCGATTTCAACGATAATGATTTAGACTATCCAGACGAAGATGAGTTGAACGAAGACTTCTTTGACGAAGATGATCGTAGCAGGCATTGATTATAGTCTAACCTGCCCTTGCGTTTGTATCAGCAGAGATAAAACATTTTCAAATAGTTATTTTTATTTTTTGACAGATCGTAAAACAGTAGTCGGAAAAGTCCATAATATTCTTGGAGAACAACACGAGGAATACCTAACAGATCAAGAAAGATATGAAAATATTGCTTCTTGGGTTTTGACGATTCTCTCAAGTTTAGATAAGAACAATTTAGTCATCATGATTGAAGATTATTCTTTTGGATCAAAGGGGAAGGTCTTTAATCTTGCTGAAAATTGTGGATTACTCAAATATCTTCTTTACAAAAATGGTTATAGATTTTTTACTGTTCCACCAACAGTTGTGAAGAAATTTGCAACAGGCAAAGGAAATGCAACAAAAGAGAAGATGTATGATGCTTTTGTGAGAGACACTTTTGTTGATTTACACACCATTATCTCACCAACTACAAAACTAGGGTCTCCGACAACTGACATTGTTGATGCTTGGTATATTGCAAGATATATGTTTGAGAAAAGTGAGGAGATCGTTTGATGGAAACTTTTATTCGTACATGGAAAAACTTTCTTCCCAAATCAACTTGTGATGATATTATTGATCGATTTGAAATACACGCTAACAACAAAGAATTGAATCGCTTGGTATACGATAACAAGTGGAATAATTCTATGGCAAGAAAAGATCAAGCAATATTTTTACAGTCACCAGAATACAACGAGCATGAACTTGTAAAGATGATTGGCGCAGCAATCGACTCATGTGCAATTCAATATGGTGAGGAATTCGGTCATATTAAAAGCCAGTATCTAACTCATAGAAATTGCATAAAAATTCAAAAAACATTGCCTTATGGTGGATACCATGTTTGGCATCATGAACAATGCGCAGATGGTGACTCGCACGACAGAGAATTGGTTTGGACTGTGTATTTAAATGATATGCCACAAGGTGAGGCTGAAACAGAATTTATGTATCAACACGTAAAGGTGCAACCAACGGTTGGTACAATTTGTATTTTCCCAGCAGCAATGACTCATTTACATCGAGGCTTGACTGTATACACATATCCGAAGTATATTGCAACAGGTTGGTATTACATCAAGGATTAAAACAAATGAATTTGGACGACATAGACGGAGCGATTTGGGGTGTTGTTGTTCAAGAAGAAAAATATAGTGAAGTTGAAACAACACTCTATAGATTCAGTGACAAAATAACACCGTATGCAAATGAAGATCTTGGCATACACAAATACATTATTTTAACTTTCAAAGCCGATGGTTCGCCAGAATCAATTGAGTTTATGAAGGCTTGTGTGGGTGATGTTAAATTTTTTATTGACAACTATTCAAAGGCAGGATATAATGGACTTATGGTAAAAGAAGGATGTGTGCCAAAGAAAACTATCAAAGGCATGATTAGAGCAATTTTTAACAATTGGCAATTACCAGACAAATCCCTTAAAACAATTTTAGCGCAGGTGTAATATGATCTTCACAAAAGAAAATCTAATTGAACTACTTAAAACAAATGTTGTCACTGTAACGTTTACCAAGGTTGACGGAACCGAGCGAACAATGAAATGCACTCTTTTGGGAGAGTATGTTCCAAATGCTGGCAGTGGACAAATGCTTCTACAAGAAAATCGCGGAGGAGACACCAATATCTCTGTTTGGGATACAGAGGTGAGTGGTTGGCGTTCGTTCAGAGTTGGTAGTGTTAAGTCTATTTCAGTTGGCTGATTGTATAAATAACACACCAGCCGCTCAACCTTTCGGTGTAGAGTTTGTCGCATAGCGATGGCTGTCTTTGTAAAAGAGGAATCTAGGACGCAGTGCGCAATGCGTGACGATAGATGAACCGAGACTTTATATGAAATTTGCAGTGTATACAACATATTGTGGTGATGTTGAAAGATTAACATGGAAACCACTTCCAATTGACCAAAATATCCCACATTATTTTATTTCAAATAACAAAGACGTTTTTACTGTCACCAATAGTTTCAATTGGAAACCAATTTACTTGGATGCTCCAGTTCATATAGACGCAACATACTCTGCGCAACAAGCAAAAGTTGCAAAATCGAAACCGCATATTTTTCCAGAATTCCAAGAATATGATTACCTTTTGTATGTTGATGATAAATTATCATTTGATTTAAATCGAATTAAAGACACAATCGAGACGATGGAAGCGATGAATTCTCCAATCGGAATGCGTACGCACCCTACTTCACCAAAAGTAGAAGAAAAATTTAATGTGTTGTTTGATCTGATTGAATGCATGTATCAATGGAGATACAGAAGAGAATGGCACAGAACTGTTCAGTATATTAATGAGCAAGTAAATCTGGGATATAAACTTGAAACAAAAAGATATTTCGCGACTGGATTGATATTAAGAAACATGCGTCATCCAGACACAATCAATATAAATGATATGTGGTATGATCACATTCTAAAGTGTGGACCACAATGCCAGATTAGTTTTCACTTTGTTGCGCAGCGATTTAAAAATATCAAAATTCTACCAAAAAATATGGCATCTTGGTAGTATAAGAAACAATTTCGAAACGATCTACGTCTATATACTGACTCCTAACCTAAAGGAGTCAGTCCATGAAATCTAAACTCGCAGTTTTATTTGCACTATCTCTACTCGTAGTTTCTCATTTTGCCAACGCCCAAGCAGCACGCGATCAAATCACTGTAGTTGGCTCATCAACAGTATATCCATTTACAGCAGCAGTTGCCGAACAATTCGGTCGTGCTGGTAAGTTCAAAACACCAAAGGTTGAATCAACAGGCACTGGTGGTGGCATCAAGTTGTTCTGCAACGGTATTGGTCCACAACATCCAGACGTTGCCAATGCATCACGCGCAATGAAGAAGTCAGAATTTGAAACATGCGCAAAGAATGGCGTAACAGATATTCTTGAAATCAAAATTGGTTTTGATGGATTGACCATTGCTGAAAATAAAACAGGTGCGTTATCAGCATTGACAAAGAAGCAAGTATATCTCGCACTTGCCAAAACAATTCCAGTCAATGGACAGATGGTTGCCAATCCAAACAAAACATGGAAAGATGTCGATGCATCTTTGCCAGCAATCAAGATTGAAGTTCTTGGTCCACCACCAACTTCTGGTACACGCGACAGTTTCCTAGAACTATTCATGGAAGCAGGTTGTGATTTAGAAAACAAGAAAGCATGTCACGCAATTCGCGAAGATGGTGCATTTATTGAAGCAGGTGAGAATGATAATTTGATTGCTCAAAAATTAGCAGCAAACAAAAATGCTCTTGGTGTTTTTGGTTATTCATTCTTGGAAGAGAACACAGATAAACTAAAAGGGCTCAAAATCGACGGTATTGCTCCATCCTTCGAAACAATCTCCTCCGCTAAATATACAGCGGCTCGTCCACTTTTTGTTTATATCAAGAAGCAGCACATTGGTGTGATTCCTGGTCTAAAAGAATTTGCGAACGAGTACGTGAGTGACAAAGCCATTGGTGAGGAAGGTTATCTTTCTGACCGTGGTCTAGTTTCTCTTGACAAGTCAGATCTTGTTAAAACAAGAAATGATGTTAAAGTCATGAAAAACTTTAAGCCGTAATTTTGCGGTATAACAAGGAGTATATAATATGCGTAAAGCAATTCTAGCATCTGTTATTTTGAGTGCAATGTTCTCAGTTGCGCAAGCAGCTGATGTGAAACTCAGCGGAGACTTTGGTTATCGTTACGATGATCTTGAAGTTGGTACTGCTGATTCACAACGTGATCGTCTTCGTGTCAATCTAAAGGCTACTGCTGATGTCAATGCTGATACCAAAGTTGTTGTTGGTCTTCGCACTGGTTCAGTAAAGTCATCGTGGAATGATATGGATGGCAATTCATTGAAGAATGTTGCTGTCAATTTGGCATATGTTGAATATGCAGCTGCGCCATTTGCAAAGGTAACACTTGGCAAAATGAATCGCCCTTGGGCATCTGATGCATTGTTCTTTGACAATGACATCAAGCCAGAAGGATTAGCAGTTGCAGTGAAACATGATAGCGGTCTTTTTGGTGGTGCATTCAAACTCAAATTGAGCGAGGGTGTAACAGCAAAGGATAGTGATCTTGTTGGCGTACAAGTCGGACTCAAAAAGAATTTGATGGGTCTTGATGTTGTTGCTCATGGTGCGATGTTAAAACAGGAAATCAGTTTAATGGTTGGTGCTGCTGCAAAGCATGATCAATTATTGCTTGGTGCTTCTGCGGCAAAAGAAGTTGCTGGGGTTCCAGTAAAGTTTTTTGTTGAACGTCTCACAAATGATGAAGCCAAAAATAATGACACAGCAACTGCTTATGGCGTTACCTTTGGAAATGCCAAGAAAGCAGGTGATTGGGAAGTCAGCGTATTGAAGCAAGACGCCGAAGCAAATGCACTTTCAGTTGTATGGACTGATAGTGATTTCGGTGGCGAAGCAGCACTACATGACGGTACAGCCATTCGCGCAGCCTATGGCGTTGCTGATGGTGTGCTTGTTCGTGCAAGTCTCTACGATGTAGAGGTTGGTGTACGCCCAGTCGATTACAAGAGAGCAATGCTTGATCTTGTATTTGCGTTCTAATACACATAAAAATTAGAGCAAGAAAGGGGGGACGAAAGTCCCCTTTTTCTTTCCTCTCGTAAGTTGTTGATTTTATTAAAGTTTTTTTAGATTGACAATTTCCAAGTTTTATACTATAATGGAAGAGTATGAAAACTTATTACGAAGTTTACGAAAACGCCATAGTCAACCACCCAATTACAGGAGCGCGAGTCAGAGGGAATAAACAAATTCTCACAACCAAGAGCCGAGCGAAGGCACTCAACCTATACCGCGAGCAAGAAAAGACACGCTGGGTTGAGGAAATTACCACCGACAGCGACGGTTGTGAGACCACTGATATTATCACTGAATAAGTAAGTTGTTGATGGGCAAGGGGATTTTCCCCTTGCCTTTTTTCTCTTGTTAAGGCAGAATATTCATATGGCAAAGTTTATTCCAAAGGTTGTTCCCGAGCCGAGTTGGGAAAAGCGCACTGAACCATGCAAACAGTATGATCTGATTCATGCTTTTCAGTGGTACAATCAACACAAAGACTCTAAAGATGCTCGCAAGTATCTGATTGAGTATCTTGTCAAGAACAATGAGATCACTGCATTGCAGCAGCAAGCAGTCCCACATCTCAATCTCTCTTGGAACATTGTAGACGGATGGCTTGCGCGATGCCTCTCTCGAGGTGCGTGGGTTCCTGACACTGTGTTCGCTAACTTCAAGGAGCGCATGAATGGGTTTCGAGATCGACTCAACACTATCGTCGCAGAGAAAAATCTTGCTGCGCCAGTCATTGCCGATACCAGCAACGTCATCTCAATCCAAGAGCGAGTCCAATCCAAAGTCGACTATTTCATCATGGAACTTGAAGCCAAGTTCGACGACATTTGGCATGAGCAAAGTGGAGAAGAATTTGTACCATACACCTGGATGGTCGAGAATGAAGTAAAGCCAATGCATGCTTCGAAGATTGCAGAATACTTCAAGCAGCGAACGGCTGACTGGATTGCGATTATCGAGTCCAAGGATGATTATGTGAAAGAATCGTATCCTCGTCCTCGCAAGGAGATGATCGAAGGTGCAAAATTCTTCGGACTCGTCGCAACAGACGCTGAAAAGTTGGCATCTAACAAGAGTGCGGCTCGAAAGCCACGCAAGAAGAAGCCTGTCTCATTTGAGAAAAAGGTCAAGAATCTCAAGTTCAAGAAAGACGACACCGAGAATAAACTCGTCTCGATCGATCCTGTTCGGATCATGGGAGCCCAGCAACTCTGGGTTTACAACACCAAGACTCGGAAACTGGGCGTCTATACCGCAAAAGACGACGCTGGTCTTGCAGTTAAGGGATCCAGCATCGAAAATTATAAATACAGCGAGTCGGTGAGTAAAACTCTCCGAAAGCCGAAGGACGTTCTATCTCGGGTTCTCGATGGTGGAAAGGTTGTACTGCGTAAGGTGATGGGCGAGATTAATTCGAAGCCTGTGGAACTGAACGGTCGAATCAACAAGGATACAATCTTACTCCGAGTGGAATAACATGGTTGCGGTAGTTAGCAATTATCTCAAGAAGTCCGATTCAGTCATGATTCGGAAGTATTCTAAATTCGTCCTCAATCGCATGGTTCGTCCATGCGTACAAAAGAAATCCAAAATCACAATCCGAGTTCTCGGAGAAGATGAAATTCGAGACGCTGCTGATCTTCTTGATTTGAAGAAGTACAAGGCATGGTGCACCTATGATGGTCTTGATGATGAAGGCAACAAGAAGTTCACTGTTGTTCTAAATTACAAGCGCATCAACAAACTTGGAAAGAAACCAGTCACTCGTTTGAAACAGTTGCTCATTGATTTGGGTCATGAGTTGACTCACGTGAAGCAATATCTGAACAATGAGTTGTTTGATTATAAGAGTGGTGATGTTCGCTACAAAGGTTTGGTGTTCGATGCCTCGCACTACATGGATGAAGAGAAATATTTTGATTCACCATGGGAAATTGAAGCATATGGACGTGAGTTGGGTCTGTATAAGATCTTTTGTAATAAACTGAAAGAGGAGCGTTTGAGTAAGTAACATGGCTAAGAAAAAGAATTATGAGTTCCGCGAGAGCAAGCAATATAATCGGAACAGTGAGGGATTGAAGCAGCGTCGATTAAAGGACGAAGCGCGATGGAAGTTCAATCCAAATGCGGAATTCGCAGATGACAATCTGTCTGACCCCGAAGAAGACTGGTTCTACGACCCAGAATTTGACGAGAATCGCTGATCTCGTAAGTTGTTGATTTTATTCAACTTTCCCCCCTTGTAAAAACATGTGTTCTGTGCGATAATAGTCGTATGGAAAGTAATTATACATTCGACGAAACGATTGTCTCGGATCTTCACAAGGATGCTTATGGGTTTCGACCCAGAGAATACTTCTGGTCGGAGTGGGATAGTTCTAATGATGACAACAAGCAGCGTATCTGGGACGATCTGCTCGACACTGCTGATCGTGAGGCTGAGCGAGAGCGTGAGATGCAGATTGAGGCTGAGCACGATGTTGAAGACCGCATTCGGTTCATGATGTCGACGGTCGCTGGCTGCACTCGCGAAAATGCGATTCGATATCTGCACGATGCATACAATACCAATGGCGATACTGAGTATCTGGAGTTCAATCTTGGTGTTCGCTATGGTTATCTTTCTGGTTCACTGAAGGTTGGTTATTAATATGATGCCTGAACATGATTTGGATATTGCGTTGACGATGTACGCTGATCATCTTGCCAAAGACTACAATCGTTGGAACAAGGATCTTGTGAGCAGTGGTAATTTTGGTGTGACGTTTGAGCGTGGTCGCAAGTTTATGAAGGTTGTGAAGTCTTCATGGGGTTCGCGTTCTGTGCATAGTTTCATCTGTATTCAGCCGCATGGCAAGTTTCAGTTTGGTGACATTCTGAAGGCTGCTTCTTGGGCACAACCTGCGAAGAATTTCGCGCGTGGCAATGTGCTTGAAGTGAGTTCTTATAACAATCATCGTTGGACTGGTGCTTAATGTCAGTTGCAGTACCAAAGGTTGGTTCGCGTGTTCGTGTGACGACGATTTATCCGAACACCTATGCATATCGCGGAAAGGATGACAATTATGTCACATACACTCGCGAAGGCATTGTTGTAGAATCAATCTTCAAGAATCCATTTAACTTTGCAGTCAAGACTGGCGATCCAGATCATCCTGTCAGTGAGTATAATGCGAAGTCACAGCATGTTGTGAAGATTGAATACATTGTTGGTGGTGCGCAGCAAGTTGCGACTGACACAAAGGCATGGAAGGTCAAGAGCACTGACGGCAAACGAGTTTATATTGTTGAGCGTGTGAATGGTAAGTTTAGTTGCACCTGTACTGGCTTTGAGTTCCGCAAGGACTGCAAGCATGTGGGTGCTGTAGCGAAGAAGGTTGCGTGATGAATTTGAAAGAGTTTGATGATATGTTGCGGAAGTTTGACTGGTATTATAACATGTCAGACGACAATCGAGTTTGGCGAGCAGGTGAATCTGCCAACGCTAGAATTAAAGAAGTTGCCAAGACTTCTGCTGAACATAATGAGTTGTATGAAGTTTGGTCAAAGCATTACTTCAGTGGAGCACCATGGGGCACTGAGAATTTTACACGAGAGATGTTAGATGCTGAGAGGAAGCGACTTGGTGTTCTCTGATGCGAGTTTCTAAAGAGACAATCTGGCATTTCGTTTGCGACTCTTGCCGTAATTGGTGGAGCATTGCAAGCAGTGATGATTGGAAGCCGAAGGAATTATATTGTCCGCATTGTGGAATGAAAAACCAAGTTTTGGAGATTTGTGATGGAATTTAAAACAATTTGCTGGGAATGTGAGTTGGTTCTAACTGATAAGAACGGCAGACATCACAGCGGCAATTTTGACAGCAGATTGACGCATCTCACACCCAAAATGACAATTGACACTGCGTATGCATTATGCGATAATTGCTATGAACAAGTGTTAAACAAACTAGGACTTGAAGAATAATTTATGTCATATCAAAGTGCATTGATGGCTGCTGGCGCAAACGTGATTGCGTTTCAGGAGTTTGGTGACTGGCAAGGTTCATGGGTTGCCCTCGTTGAATACAAGGGTGAGCGTGGTTGGGTGCAAGGTTCATACGGATCCTGCGACCATTGCGATGCTTTTGAAGCCGAGTTTGGTTGGGATGCTGAAGAGGAAGAGGATTATCAAGAACGTCTTGCCTCTTTCGGTGAATCTTATTTGGGTGGACTGCAAACAACTGAGCAGGTTCTTGCAGAACATGCACCGAACACGAAGTGGGATGATGAAGCAGACAACATTGTCTTTTGGGTTCGTGAGACCGAACAGACTTATCGGGTGGTGTGATGAACGAACTACTTGAACTTGCTGCGAAGGCGGCGGGGATTGAGGTTTGGTTTTCGCGCATGTCCGATGGGAAGGGTGGAGTTATTGAACCGTGCCATCGCACCTTGAATGGAGAAACCGTTGTGTGGAACCCACTCGACGACGACGGCGATGCGTTGCGATTGGCGGTGAAACT
>Ga0102864_1000137_pt1 | contig 18425 bp, 19 predicted proteins | sample Colrivmet1449B02_FD_84976 | JGI IMG/M metagenome (GOLD analysis project Ga0102864, IMG submission 84976) | Estuarine microbial communities from the Columbia River estuary - metaG 1449B-02 | ecosystem: Environmental > Aquatic > Marine > Intertidal zone > Estuary | place: USA: Columbia River...
TTGTTATATTTTGTATATTCAGTGATATTTATGGTTAAGTTTTGTATAATATAAAAACAAATAGATTCGAAAAGATTCCAAAAGGATTCCGAGAGGATTCGATTTAAACGTATAAACGCGCTTATTTTTTATTATAATAAGCAATAGTTCTAGTATTAACACTTGCAAAGTATTTAAAAAATTTAATTTATGGTTTGATTTTATACTTTTTTAATAAACGCGCCGCCCAGAGCCACGACGAAGTCGTGTGCGTCATTTTATTAAAACATTTTATTACGTCATTTTTTCCAATAATTATCCAATATATATTTTTGCAAATATTTGTTTGTAAATGACTTTATCGGAAAATCTTCTAGAAAATCATCCTCGTTATCGTATCCAAATAATTCTAAAATCGGCGGCAATTTCTTCATATACATTTCAATTATTGACTTAGGAATTTTTTCTGTAAGTTTATCAGTAAATATACTTAATGATGGCTCAGGTATTTTATCTGTTAAATTTATTAGTATATACACTTCATCTAACAAATTATTGTTTACAAGATACAATAAATCTACTGTAAATTTATCTATTTTAGTAACAAACGAATACTTGTTTATCGCTCTATTCTGTGACATTTTATCAAATGCTATTTTATTTTTAAATGCAAAATCACGTATCTTGAAATCGTCATCTTTTAATAACTTTTTAACAGCTTTTAGTTTTATTTTCGCTATAAACTTTTGATTTTGTAAACAAAAATTCTTAAACTTTTTATTTGAATTACATAATCCAATTATATCTCCAAAACTTAATTCCGTAAATATATTATAATATATGTCCGTTGGTATTTTATTCATATAATAATAAATAATAAATAATATAATATATATATTTTTATTTTTTTTATATATAATAATATATACAATGTCCTCCCTTCTAGAAAGAAAAGAATCCTTTGAAAGCCTTTTACGTGTTGATACAGTACGTGCATCCAAACTTTTAGAACAAATACAATTTGCCATAATTGTTTTTATTATTGCATTTTTCGTCGGTTCTAGTACTGATAAACTATTCCCAGTTCAAAAAGATGTAGAAAATATTAGCAATTTTGAACTATACAAAGACTTATTGTTACAATTATGTTTAATAGTTATTAGTTCTTACTATATAACTAAATTAGTTAAAATTATCCCATTCTTCTTTAACCTAAGTGATAAATATATTCCCTCTGCTCACGGCGAAAGTATGGCTGGCTCTGGCTTAGCCATGGCTATTATTTTCGTCGGTGTTCAGAAAAACTTTCAAACAAGAATTACAATTCTTAAAAGCCGATTTTACCCATAATAAATTAAACTTATATAAAAATTTTATATTATATATTAATATAAAATTTTTGTTAAAATATGCGCTAATAACCATTTTCTTTTCCCTTATTAAGACATAAAAATTGTCCGAGTAAATATAAAATTTATATTTACTCATTCTATAGACAATTTTTATGTCCAGTTAATTATTCTTCATCAACATAATCTTCTTCATCAACATCATCTTCTTCATCTTTCTTTATCTTCTTTCTTATTATACTTTCTATTGGTAGTTTAAAATTTTTAAACTTCAAATTCTCAAATCTTGTTACACTTTCTTTTAATTTTTCTTGTGATATTTCCGACCAATCAATATATCCTTTAAATACTTCTATTATACAAACTAATATTTTAGACACTATTAAAAACGACTGACATTCTAATATATCTTTTGAACAATTTTCTTGTATTGTTTTTATATCTTCTATATTTTTTAATACATCGTTTTCAATTTCTTTCTTCAACCCTATTTTTAATTCATGAAATGCATTTTTAACCCTATCTAAATATTTTTTCTTATGATAATGTGTTATTAAATCAGACAAATTTTCTATAAAAGAGTCTAAATAACTATTATTGTCTAAATTTACAATATTTTTCTTTTGACACATTTGATTATTTACTACAACATCCAAAAATGCACCATTTGTTAAATATGTTTCCGACCCATTGTAATTCACATAACTTATAAAATTACTCACGTAATATTTACTATTTTCATCATTTTCATCATTTACATCTTTTAAAAATTCACTAGCAAATTTAACCGTCTTCTCATAATTATTTATATTAGATTCATACTTATTCATAAATTGTTTAGCAGATGAAAAATATAAATCATCTCCTAATTCTTTTGATAATTCATCTAAACATAAAGCATATAACTTTTCATCCTGATCTTGTATTTTTTTTAATCTTAATAATAACTTTACAAATGCCCATATATGTTGAGATATTATAAAATCTCTGTCGTTAGATAAAATATAATTAAACTTTCCACATTTTTCATGTACAGATTCAAACGCTTTATTTACCACAACATTTATCGAATTTTTGTTTAAAGTACCTGTAGGCGTTTCAACATCTGTATCCTTACCTTTTATAAATGATACTCCATATATATTCGTATCAAAAACACTTTCTGAATCATCCATAAATAATACCTCCACAAACATATCAAATCTCCTTATAACCCTACTATTTTTATTATATGTTCCATCCAATGTTATATCATAATCCGAAGTCAACGTTGTTGATCCAACACTCATCGCCTTTACATCTTTTTCATAACCATTTAATATTATTATATCACTCACTATCGAATCTACTACCACTTTTCTAAAATACCAAAATAACGACTTTATAATCAATAACTCTTGTTCTTCATTCTTTTTTTCTTTTTCTTTTAAATACTCGTTTTTTAGTTTATTAATTATATCCTCACCATTCTTATTTTTAAATTCTTGTATATCTTTTACAGTTAACATCTTTATATTATTCCATTTAAATCTCATATTACTATTTAATAAAAAATACATATTCTGATTTTCTACTATTAATCCTGATTTTTTAAATAATTCTATAAATTTTATCACTAATGCTATCTTACTATATGATGAATTATTTAAACCTTTATAAACTTCGTTTAATGTATCACCTATATCCACTCTTATTGTATTACATTTTTTTTCCTCTGTATTTACATCAACATTTAAATCATTTAAATTGTTCAGATTTCTATTTTTATTATACTTGACAATAATTTGGTTCAAATTATTTTTTTTTAATTCGAATATATCACACTCTTTTTCAAAACACCCGCAACAATCATTAAATAAATAATTAAAAAATACATCAAAATCTATTTTATCTTTATCTTCTAATTTTGATATATCTTCCACAATCTTGTCCTCCATTGACTTTATTGCGTCAAAACTCACACTCCTCTGTTTATTAAGCGGATTTTTATCTCTCGTATTTTTGTTCTCCATTATTATTATAACAATATATTTTTTTATTAATAAAAAAAACCTTAAAACCATTTATTATTCTTTTTTTCATCATCCACAACTTTTTTATAATCTCTCGATAATATATTATATATCTCTGTTTTCTTTAATAATGTATATATATTATTCGTATTTTTAGTTATACTTGGAATATTCTTATATTCCTGACCTACATACACACCTAACAAAAAAACACCGATTAATCTTATCATTATTTTATTTTATAGTTGAATAATAAAATAAAATAATGATATTATTCAACTATAAAATAAAATAATGCTATTAACATATTAATTTCTCCTCTTCTTCACTAAATCAGATAATTTAACACTCTCAAACTCTTCTAATAACTCATCCACACCTTCTAAACTCTTTATAACCCTTTTTCTACTCTGTAATATTTTTTCCTTTTCTAACTCTTTTGTCCTTATTCTTTCTTCCTTTAATTCTTTTTTCGGTTTTCTTACCCTTTCATTTATTCTATTTATTAATCTATCAAAAATACGACTCAACTCATAATATCTTTTCATATCTAAATACTCACCTTCACTCACACCCCTCATCTTACCCTTTTTATCAAAAAACATCTCCAAATACTTCATTATAACCTTATCACCACACATCACCTTACCACCACACTCTTTATATTCTACACCAAATTTATCATATCTCTCAGATAATACCTTTATTAATCTTTGCCCTATATCATATAACACCATTGGTGCAATATCCAAATTCTCATACACATATTTATATAATCCACGCTTATCTTCTAATATAGATATTCTCTTTTCATCTATTTCCATCTTTATTTCACCATCCACTGTTTTTGATGACTTTATTAATAAATCTTTAAAATCATTAACAATTTTTTCACTCTCCGGATCCCATAATACCCTTCTAGCATCAACTACAATATTATCCATTTTAATATCTTCAAATGTAATAATTCTCTTTTTATCCTTTTGTATCCTTTCAACCTTTTCTATCTCCACAAACTTCTTCGCACTTAAATCCACCGGACTACTAATTATCACCTTTAATACATCATTAAAACATAATATTATCTTTTCTAATATTTCATAATATTTCTTTGATTTATATAAATCTCTTAATAACTTTGTATCACACTTGAATATCTCATTATCCTTTCTTAATAAAAATGAAACCATCATTTCATCTAATGTACTGTAAAAAAAATTTCTATTAAATAAATTCCTTACATAATTACTTAAACCCTCAAATATTAATTCACCTCTTTGCATCTCATAAGCTACCAATAATGATATCATTATTTTCATATCTATCTTTGACCCAGATATATCAAAATTTATATTACTACTCTTTATCAATTTATTTAACTTATCTACCACACCTTCTATATTATCTATAATGTCATATACATTAATATTATCTATAGACTCGCCACTTATATCCAAAATCATCTTTATCATATCATAATAACCCCTCTGTATAATATTTAATTGTTGTGTAATTATCTCTGTCCTCTCTACATCTTTATACGACGACCTAAATTCATCTTCTATATCTTCTTCTATTTCTTCTTCATCTATTTCACTTATTTCTTCACTTATATCGTCACTTATTTCTTCACTTATATATTCTTCTTTTTCTACATCCTCAACTACCTTTTTATTACCAATTATATCCATCCCTGGCATCATCTTTTTTATATCAGACATCATTATCAATTTTGATTCACCTCCCATCTCCATACCATATATTTTATAATTCGTTTTATTATCTCTTTCTATACGGTTCACTTGGAAATATTCACCAGATTTTAATAATATATCTTTATAAAATATATCATCTACATCTATAAATCTCGTTATCCTAGTACCCGCACCCTCCAAACTAACTAATAGTTTTGCCTTGTGTTCTTTTATTAATTTTCCTATCATACCACGATTTTCACCCTTTAATACTTTTACTTTGTCACCACTTATTTTTATATTTTTCTTTGAAAATAATATCATCTTTTTACATGATACTAAATATTTCACCATATCACCTATACGCTCAACTTCTGATATAACTTCACATTCCATTATCTTGTCACCAGCTTTCATATCTTTACCTATACTAATATACCCCCTTATATCTAACATCACATCATATTTTGAAGGATAATACTCCCTAATCTCAGCCTCTTTACCCTTATCTCCTCCACGTCTAATAATACCATATATAGAATGCTTAAACCCCACATTCTTATTAATATTCATCCCCCTTATCCTTTCTGTTATATCATCAACACCCATATTTTTTATTATAATATAATAATAAAAAAATAATTCATATTACCATTCTAAAACGTTTAATATAAATAAAAAAAGCGTCCTTACTTTTAAAAAGTAAGGACGCTTTTTTATTAAATATTAAATTATAATTATTTTCTATATTTCTTTACTGTTTTATTCTCAATTATCTCTATATCATCAAAATTATCCAATAAACCTCTCATCTCACACATTTCACGTCTCTTTTTGTTTATCTTTTCCTTTTCCTTATTTGTATCTTCTAATCTATTTATCTTTTCTAAATTCTTCATATTAACATACTCTTTTAATTGATCAACAAAATTTACAAATGTCTTCATCAATTCCGAATATTTCACCTTTTCTATCTCATTTGTTGGAACATAATCTTTCATAAAAGGCGCATTGTCAAAATTATTTATCACATATTCATATACTGATTTCTTATTATCATCATCACATAACTCCATTTTCTTATTTAATCCATTTTTCCAAATATTCACCAAATATTCACTCTGAGGACCCCACCTAATTTTATTACTTGTCACTGGAATATTACCACTTAATATATCTTTTGTTGTTAAAAAATATTTAGGATATTCCTTTTCCTTCTTACCCTCAGCAACATTATATATCTTCACTTCAACTTTCTTACACCCCTTTAAATTAATCTTACCATACCACTCTTCTAAAATAATACCACAATTTTCAATCATTTTTATAATTATCTCTAAATGTTTCGATTTCTTATACAATAATCTAATTTTTTCACTTTGCTCTTCTGATAACACAATTAACCCAAAACAAGTTTCTATTATCTTATCCTTTGTAGACATCAATAAACTCGAACCCTTTATATCCACCTTTGTAAAATATCCAACATTATATAACTTTTCTACTTGACTAATAAATGTATTATTTGTCATATATATATCTCTATTTCTAATCATTTCTACTATAATTAAATAAAAAGTTATATATTTCAAATCAGACTCTTTCCATGTAGTAATATTTATCCTCTCTAATTCACCTCTCATAACATCAACAGTCTCTTTTATATTTCCTAAAACAGTATATCTATTAATTATATCAGACGGATAACTTAATAATTTCATAACCTTATCCACATTATTCATTATCTCCTTTTCACCTTTTGATAACTTTTGCGCCATAAATTCACATCTCTCAATATCTTTAAATGACACCTTTAATTCTAATTCTTCACCCATATTCTCTTTTTCACCTTCGTGCCCATCTACTTCATAACCTACTACTTCACTTTCTTCTTGTTCTTTTTCTTCTTCTTCATATTGATGTTGTTCTTCTTCATTTATATCGTTTTCACTTACAAAAATATCATCATTTATTTCAATCACTTCCACTTTTTTACAATGTATCTTAAACCCAGGCAAATATCTGTCTATCTCACAACTTTTAATTTCCACCTCTTTATTTTTCTTATCGTAACCATACATAACTTCTCCTTTTATTTTAGTAATATTAATAATATCACCATTCTTTAACAATATGTCATGATGAAACACATCTCCTATTTCTATATTTCTTTCCTCCAAAACACCATTTATATTCACTAAATGTCTAGAAACACTTTTATTTAATGCATCTATATGTATACATAATCTTGCATTAATTATTTTTATCAATTCACCACTTTTACCTTTATTGTCTCCCTTCTTTATAAAAACATTACCACCTTTTATCTCAACCATCTTTTTTTCTACTCTTGTAATAATAAACCCACCATTTATATTTTCAAACTTGACATCAATCATATCAGGATAATATTCTAACACATATCCATTATAACCCTTGTAAATACCTGTCTTTAATTTAATCATCACACCATGATTAAATTTAATAAATTCTTCATTTTCTTTTTTTGTTTTTTCGTTTATTTTTTCGTTTGTTTTTTCGTTTGTTTTTTCGTTTGTTTTATTGCCCAATGTAATATTGGAAAATCTCTTGTTTAAAAAATTCAATGCTGACATCTTAACTTGTACAAAATCTATACTTTTTCTTTTATTTTTCAATTTTTTATTTATCAAATACACCAAATTACCTATACTATAAATCACGTGACTTATATACCGATAATTTATATAATTTTTTTTTATTTATATAATTTATATAATTTATATAATTTAATTAATGGATATCATCATTAAATCATTTCAATCATTTTATAAATTTGATAAATATTTAAACACTGAAAAAGATTTAGGAAAAAACATATCTGATATACTTCTAGAATCTAATATTACCTTTGGAAATCTACTAATTACACTTATTAAATTCCATTTCCAAAAAAACACAATAACAAACTTTAATCACTCAGTAGAACACGTAAACGCATACAATCTAGTCTTTCAATTAGCAAATGAACAACAATTACAAAATTTATTTGATTTCTCTATATACTTTAATTTACATAAATCTAAATCTACTTTAATTAAACAAACTATACCTAGTATGTACCCTGAAGTTATATATATAGTACAATTTATTGACCATATATTTATACATTTACTAAATGTGTTTAAATTACTAAATAAAGCTACACAAAAAAGCAACAACATATTAAAATTAGAATTAAATATCGACGAAAAAAAAATATTCAATAGAATTGATAACACCTTAAAACCAGGTGATAATTACCTTAACGAATTAGTAGCTAATATAGATATTATCACATATCTAATATTTTTAAATACCGATACCATTCCACTAGAATTATTCGGTCTACTTAATAGACAACTCAATATAAAAAATACAAAATATTTAATATTCCTAATTAATAAATTCCAAAATATCATTAAAGACGATAAAATTTGCTATATCACACCAATTGTTTTAAATGAATTTCAAATATTCGAAAAAAAACAATCCCCAACTACTACATCCCCAACTACTACATCCCCAATAGGAGAATTCGTAACACTTTTAACTTCTAAAACTACATCTCCAAAACATAAAATTGAAGCCTTTATTCAACAATTTATCAAATTATCGGAACCAATTGGACAAAGTATTCTTTATAGTATTTTATTAAAATTAGGATTTGGTGCAAGATTATTTACAAAAAAAAAATAATAAACTAATTTTTCAAAAAGCAATATTATTTTTTATATAGTCCATACCATTAAAAAAACTATCCACACCATATACTATATAAAGACAATATTCAACATTTTTATTATCATCTTTATTTTCAATATCTAAATTATACGTATCCATTAATATACAAAAACTTGACAAATCTACAGTTTCCTTAATACGTTTATCCAATTTTAACATTTTTTTATTTATTATCTTAATATCATTTATTATAGATGATTTTAAATTACAAACCAAATATACATTGTCCTTTAACGCTACATTATCATTTAAATTTCTTATTATCTCATTTTCTATATCACTTATCGTATTTTCATCATCTATTCTATAATCCTTTATAAACGCCAATCTATTAAATTTATAATCTGTTAAACAACATCTCATTCTTGTTATACTATTTTTTATATCTGTTTCCATATTCGTAAATAATAACCACTTCATTTTAAATCATCTATAATATAACAAAACAAAAAAAAAAATATTCAATTATTTATTTCATTATCATCATATATCAAAACATACCATAAATTAACAAATAATTACATTATAATTCCCATAACTTTTCTATTTCTAATAATCTTCTCATTTCTTCTTCTTCTGTCGTTTTATAAAAACAATTTGTACATTGAACATAAAAATTTTCCATAACCGTTCTAATCTTATCAATATAATACATAATATACATTATTATAATATTACTAAATAATAAAAAAAACTCAATTACTTTAACTTTCCACAAAATAAATATTCAACTACATTTTTCGATTGCATTTCATTACTGTTTTTATTTGACTTAAATCTCTGATAATTTTTTTCATAACACCTCACATCCGTCCAATTTTCCTTTAATATTTCTATCATCTTATCCTTACTAACAACACTCTCCGACGAATAACTAATAAAAATATACTTTGATCTAATTTTACCCAATATCATTTTAAACTCCCCCAACGCATCCCTTTTTGAACAAAATTTAGATTTTGTTGTTATTTCATCTCTTAAACCCGTCTTACCCTTAATCTTTGGATAATCATATCTACTAATCGTCTCCAATAAATGATAATTATCATGATAACCCCTATTCGCAACATACGGCGGATCTATATACACCACTTCATATTCCGATAAATCTATTGTATTTAATAAATCCGTCACATTCATATTATAACTACTGTGCTCTATAGAATTAGAATTGTCCTTTATCATACTATCTATTAACGTTACATCCAATTTTAAAGCCTTTAATGAACATGGTTTAAATTTTTTTAAATATGATCCATATACACTTGCTATATTACTTACACTAGTTACCGCATACAATAAAATTTTTAACATTAAATTAAATTCATCCTTATTTATAATATCATTCTTTAACAAATCATCTAATTTCTGTCTAATTTTATCAACTTTATACCCATTCAAACGTGTCAAATACATTCTCTTTTCTTGTGAAATGTCTGTGTAATTATTATATATAAAATCCTTTTCAGTAGCACTAATATCATCTAAATTTAATTTGTCGTTTTCACCGTTTATTTCTTGTAATAAACGTGCAACTTTGTCTACATCTATATTTTTAGTCGTCCAAACAGATGACACTATATATGCATAATTCTGAATATCATTTGTTAAAATCCTTTTACATCCACGTTTTAAACTATGATAGGCAACAACTCCAGTTCCACTAAAAATATCCGCAAATGATTCTATTTCATCCATTTTCTTACCAATGTATTCGTTTATTTTCGACTCTATAAAATCTAATAATTTCATCTTACTACCTATATAATTAAAACTACGAAAACATAATTCACTCCTTTTCATAGAGTCTATTTTAAAATTATATTTGTTCTTTAAATTATAAACTTTTACCTTTAAATTGTTTATATCACCACGATTTATCATATCTATTAAAACATTAACATTAAAACGAAATTTAATACAATCCCTATTATTATGTATCTGAATCTCACCCAAAGACTCTTTTATATCTTTTTTTTTATTTTTTGATACATAATAAATAGTATTTGATTCTTTCCAACTATTAATATCTTTTGATGTCATAAATATATCATCTAATTTTTTATTAAACAAGTTTCTAAATTCTATTACATCATCTGTCTTTTCAATAATATAAACAATACCATTCTTAAATTGAAACACTACCATTGTATCACAACAAAACAACGCTTTTAAATAATTTTCTATCATTTCAACTTTATTTTCTAAAAAAAAATTTTTAAAATTTCTTTTGTTATCAATATTTAACGACATTTTATTATTTAAACTACGTAAACTACATTGACCTATCGTCTGAGGACATATTTTATTACCATTCATTATTGTTTTTATCGACACAGTCTTACCTTTTTGTTTTAAAAAATCATATTCCTTGTTTAAATGTCCTGCATGTTTCATTTTCATCCTCTTAAAATCTCCACCTAACGTCTTATTTATATCATCAGATATTTCTTCAGGTATATTAGTATACTTTCTTTTTGTATTAAATTTCGTTCTAGTTATATTACATATCTCCTTTTCTACCATTATACCCAATTGTTCAGTATTTTTACACGTATAATTTATAACATTTCTTATTATCTTATTCATTTTGTCACTTAATTAATATTATATTAATTAATTAATTGATTTTTTATTAATTGTACTTTTAAAACGTAACCTTACATTCTCCTATTAATTCTTCATATTCTTTTTCATATATATCTTTATCTAATTTTTTATGTTCTATTTCAATTCTATTTAGTAATTTTGTAATATAGTATACATTCCATGGAGGAATCGTATAAAATATACTATTTAAACACCCATTTAATAATCTTTCTGATATTAATTTATTATAATTAGATTCTTTTTCATACTTTGTTTCTGCTCTATAACCCCTAGAAAATCCATAAATACCTAAACTTGTATTTACTACAATAAATGACCTAAACAACAATTTATTTACCATTTATATTAATATTAATATAAATATCGTTTTTCAATTTTTAAATAATAAACACGTATCATATTTATTAGGTAGATTACTCTTTTTAATCTCTCTCATTAATCTAGTTATATCATTTTTATCCAATAAATAACTATATTTAATTAAAAAATATTCCAATACATCAATATTTTCCATCAATTTATCTAAATTTTTATCTTCTATACATCGCTTTAATTCAATAATTGTATTTATATTCATGTTAATAGTCATTTGATATTTAATAGTATTGATATTTTTTTCAATTTTTAAATAATACGATTCAAGTTTAAAATTAATTTAATTAATTAAATTAATATATGTCTAATTTTGATATAAAGTATTATAAAATCAAATCAAATGCCCTAAAACATCTAAATGAAAACAGTATACTTTGCAATAAAAATATCACAAATTATTTTATACTCGATAATTACCAACAATTCTTAAATTTAATATTAACTAGCGAAACTAAAGACTATTACGAATATATCTCATGTAAATCACCAGTAAATCTATTTTTTGACATTGAAATTTATAAAGACACGTCTGTTTACTTTGATAACCCAGAATCACTCCTCGGTATTATCATTAATAAAATAACAGAATACATTGGACCTAGTTACATCATTCGAACAATTATTTTAGAATCACATGACATTGATAAAAAAAAATCATTTCATATTATCTTTAAAATAACCGACCATAATAACATTGAAGTTTTATTTGAAAATGTTACTATATTAAAAAATATGTATAAACTATTCAATTTTGGTTCAATACGTGATAGTAATAAAAAATACATTATCGATCCTAGCGTATATAGAGAAGGCATCTTTAGAACAATATATAGTAGCAAATCTAACGAAAATCGTCCACTTATAAAATGCGAATTAAGTGACGATTTCGATGATATAGAAACTTTTATTTGTTTTAAACCAGATCATTTTACTTTATTTAACGACGATCTAAATAATAATAATATAGACGAAAATATAACATACGATATAACAGACGAAATAATAAATATTAATCTAAATGATTTAAACGAAGTTGTTAACATACCAGAAGACCTAAATCAAGACGACAAAACAACCATATGTAAATTTGTTCAAAAAGAATATCACCATTTCCCTAATAGAATCAGAGACGTTTTTATTGATCAAATCCATAATTGTATCGTCATAGCCCTAATTGAAAAATATTGTCCCTTTTTAGACCGTGAACACAGAGGCAATAATCAGTATATTGTTATAGATACATCCAGCTCTAAACAAAAGTGTCATAATACTGAATGTAATGAAGATAAATATAATGAAATACGATTAGAAAATTATCCAAAAGAACTTAATGAAATCATTAAAAAATGCTTAAAAATTAATCAACAAGAACTCGACTTGATTGACCATGCTATTATAGAATGTAAAAACTATATCAATGACAATTTTGATAATGGCGTCAAAGATGTCCTTTTTGATAAAAAAGAAATGATATTTAGAGGAAACGTAGCAGATAAAAGTTTAGTAGGAATTCTTAAAGGTAAATGCCCAGAATGTAATGTTGAACACCAAATTAGTGATAACGGTTATTGTTTAAAATGTAAAGTCTGCTCATCAGTTTTCCCCAAAAATCAAGTCATTCCTTTAGATGATCGATATAAACACCTACATAACTTCTGGATGAATTATAATCAACTTGTAAATCATGGAACCATTAATAATATCATAAATATATATAATAATACCGGCGAACAAGACTTTAGTTGCGATATTAAATTAGATAATAATATCTTTAAAAACAAAGAAGTCACTAATATAATCAATCAAGTTTTAGACGGACATAAAATAACAATGATTTCAAAACTAATATTTACTATTAATAAAGATTTTGTTTATTCACGTAATAATTGGTATTACTTTAATGGCGCCATATGGAGATGCGATAGCGATAACATTGAAATGAAAAAATGTATTATCGATTTATCTAAAATGTTTGATAAAATTAAAACATTTTATGATAATAAATACACCGACGAAACAACCATTAATTTAAATAAAAATATTAAAAGTTTAATCAATAAATTTCATAAACCAGGTTATCAAGATGACATTATTAAAGGCGCAAAAATATATAATAATAATGAATTATTTATCACAAACCTTAATAGCAAAAAACATCTTGTTCCATTTACTAATGGCGTATTTGATCTTTTAGAAAATAAATTTAGACAAACAAAAAAAGAAGATTATATTAATCTAACTGTCAATTATGAATATAAATCAGACGAAAATCCAGAAGTAAGAACATTTTTAGAACAAGTTTTACCAAATAAAGGAGTAAGAGACTACGTCCTCAAAAAAATGAGCGAATGTCTTAATGGTGATATCCCTAATACATACTTTTTAATGTTTATAGGTGACACTGGTGCTAATGGTAAAAGTCAATTGCTCAACTTAATGAAATTAGCCATGGGAGATTTTGGTGAAAAAGTTGAAGTCACATTGTTAACACGAAAACGTAATAATGCAAATGAAGCTAATACTGAAAAAATTAAATTAATGCATAAACGATTTGCCTTTTTAAGTGAACCAGAAGATGGCGAAAAAATCAACATTGGTCTTTTAAAAGAATTAACTGGTAGTGAAGAAATTGTAGCAAGAGGTCTATACCAAGAAGCTATGAGCTTTGTTATGGAAGCAAAGTTGTTTTTGGCTTGTAATGAACTTCCTGAAATCAAAGGAGAAGATACTGCATTATGGCGACGTATTCGAGTTATAGATTTCCCTTCTAGATTTTTAGATGACCCAAAAGAAGCAAATGAATATAAAATAGATAGAACACTTCCATCAAGAATGCGAGAAGATATCACATGGCGACAAACATTTATAAAAATATTATTAGATTACTACTTTATGGATGTTAAAGAACCACTCGAGGTTCAAGTTAAAACCAACGAATATCGTCAAGAAAATAACGATTTTTATAACTGGATGGATGAAAACATAGAACAACATAAAAGTGGTATTTTAAAATTAAAGGACGTCAGTCAATTATACACTGGTAAAATCAACATTCATTCTAGTTTATCAAACAAATATAAAAAAGAAATAGAAAAATGGATAAAAGAAAAACATAAAAATATTAATCATCAATATCGTATTTCTAGTTATAACGGAGAACGTTATAAAGGATGGATAGGATTAAAAATACGCGATGACATTTAAACTTTATTTTTTTATTATATAATTTATATGAATTATATAATTATTATACTTTTCGTCATTTCTATCTTTTTTGTTATAATAAAAACACAACAACCAAACACAAATATTATAATAAACACTATACTACGAGGATCTGCACGATGGGCAGCTGCAAGTTTACAAGATAAAAGTCCTATAGTTGCTGTTTTACATGCCAATTATGCAGCTGGTTATTTATGGGCACTCAAGGACTCATTTTCTGATATAGATATACAACGAGCAACTGGTATAGATGTTATTAAATTTCAAAAAAAAATAATTGATGTACAAGATAAATCAACACAAATGTTAGTTAAAGCGTGCCCTCAATTTACATCTAATATTGATACCTATCTAGGAAAAATTGCTAAAGAATACATTTAAAAAATAAACTTTTAAAAATTGAATATAATATACAACACTTTTTTATTAAAATATGACAATACAAACATATCTTGATAAACGTTTACACATTTTTGATTATGATGAAACATTATATATCAATAACAAGTATGAAAATAAAATAGATTATCAACATTATATTATAAAGATAATTAAAAATTTAAAACAACAAGGTAAATTAATAGCAATGGCTTCGCATAATGTAAATGCAGAATCGTATTTTTGTCACAAATATCCAGAAATCTATCACTGTTTTAATATGTTTGTATGCGAATATCCTTTAAATAAAGATATTATGGTATCTCGTATATTAGAAAATTTAAATTGTAAACCAGATGAAGCCATATTTTACGATGACAGACAATACAATCTAGATCTAGTTGAACAATTAGGCGTATTTTGTTATTTAGTTGATGAAACTATAGGTATTAAATTTGAAGATATCGTAATTAAAGACTAATATTTATTTAAGTTTTAATCCCACCCACCCTTTATAACGTTCTCCGTTATAACTAGAAATATGATATTGATGATTAATATTTTTATATTTAGTTTTTATCCACTTTTCTATCTCTAATCTTATTTTATTTGATAACTTTGAATGAACTGTATCCATATCCATGTATAATTCACATATTTTCTTTAATTTTAATATACCATTTTTATCTAATTCTATGTTATTATTTAACCAATTATATAGCTCACTTTCTTCTTTTTCTTCATTTACAAAAGTTTTTTCACTTTCAGTTTCACTGTTTATTTCTAAATTTATATTTATACCATTTTCTGATAATTTAGTTAAGATTTGTTCTTTTGTAATTTGTTGATAACATGATTTTAATGTATCTACTACTTTCCCAATAGTTTCAACTACTGTTTTTATAAAATCTACATCACAATCAAAAAATTCTCTGTTACTATTACACCTATATCTTTCTAAAATATAATGAACCGTCTTTTCTAATAAATCTGCATTACTCGTTTTAAAATCAAGTAACACTTGGATGTCATTCATATTACCTGTTTGAAGACCCTTGATTCTCTTTTTAACAGCATCTTTTGTTTTACCCACTTTTGTTCCACCATCAGTCTTTATCACGTAAATATGTCCAGTTTTCTCTATTTCTTCATATACTTTTTCTTTATATTTTACTAACTCTAGTTCTTTTTCTTGCAATTGTTGTTGATACTCAAGTTCTTTAACTTTTACTTGTTCTTTTGTGTATTCAAACATAATTTCTTCCATTTTAATGTAATATTTTCTAATTTTTTTACCAACAGGAGTTCTAGCTAGTGCACATAATTGTTTAAACGTGTCAATATTCATTAATATTTGTTCTCTGTTAGTACCTCCATGCTTACTTGCTTCAGAGTTTTCTGAAGCAAGTTGTTTATCTGTATTTACTATATAATCAATATTTAGTTCAAATTCCCGCTTCAGTATGTCTTTTGCCGTACCCTTTCTAGAATATCCTATCCATGAATATACTTCCTCCAAGTCTACAACAAAGTCTTTAGTTTGGTCAAAATTCAAATAACAAAAAAAACTATTTACAAACATTTTCTGTTCTTCACTTGATAAATTTTGTTGAAGTTTTATAACTAACGGATCGTTTATATCGATGTTTATAAATTTTTCTTGTTTTTTAGGACTTTTGAAGATATCGAACATTATTTATTATAATTATTAATAATGTTAACTTTAAATTAAAAAATTATCAGATAATCCATCTTCTGTAAGAAACCATGTATCTGAATTGTTTGTTCCAACGCCCCCAGGGGCGTTGATTTTCACCTTACATTCTTCATCTAAATTTTCTATTGTTTTTCGTATTTTATCAATACCAAGTAATTCACCAATATCTTTAGCTTTAAATAAAGGATTTTCATAAGTTCCATATACTTGAATATTCAAACCATTAAATTGTTTAACTAACAAACTATCTTCATTATTAATATCTTGCGTTTTTTTAGGACTTTTGAACATATTTAACATTATTTATTATAATTATTAATAATGTTAACTTTAAATTAAACAATTGACTCACCAAATATATTTTGGCGAACAACATATTTTTAATTTTTCATATATTTTTACAATCAGACCATAAAGTGTGGTCTACACCCCAAACTCACCAGATTTCACCAAAACTCGTCAAATATGGTCGTGTTCACCAAACACGCCAATTTCCGGAAACTTTTCTATAAATTTATTTTTTTTGAAATTTTTATTTTTAATTTTTTTTTCAAAATGAATTTGCCAGGACTTTACCCGATTTTGGCGAGTTTGGTGAACACGACCATATTTGGCGAGTTTTGGTGACAATTTGGCGAGTTTGGTGTACACACCATTGTTTATGGTCTCATGTTATTTTTATTGATTTTTCTTAGTTTTTTTAAAGAATAATTAACAATAGAAATACATATAAAACATATAAAAAACAGATAAATTTGACAAAATTTGAAAAAACAAAATTCGCTAATTTTCTTAATGTTTTTTTGATAAAAAAATCCTATTTTTGAGACGGTAAACACCTCTTTTTCGAAAAGTTCATTTTCTTATCAAAAAAGTTCACATGTCGGTCGCAAACTGATGAGTTTTGACAAGTGCGAAAATCATCGAGGGAAATTTTTTTTTCATATTTTTCGCTAATTTCCTTAACTTTTTTTTAGCAAAAATCTTTAAAAACCAAACCATAATTGATACACTTTTAAAAAAGCCAAAAATGGTCATTTTTTACTAAATTTCCTTATTTGTCGTTTGAAAAAAGTAGTTTTTAAAAAGTAAAAAAATCATGGTAACAATTTTTTTTAAAATAAATTAAAAATTTTTGCTAAATTTCTTAACAAAAAATTAAGGTTACACCGCAAGAAATCAAACCATAATTGATACCCTTTTAAAAAGTCGAAAATTCAAAAATTTTTTTCAAAAAAAAATCAAAAAACATCAAAAGGCTATTTGATTTTGGCGTTTTTTAGAAAATTTTAAAAATTATGGTCTCAAAATTTTTTTCAAAAAA
>Ga0102864_1000153_pt1 | contig 17859 bp, 15 predicted proteins | sample Colrivmet1449B02_FD_84976 | JGI IMG/M metagenome (GOLD analysis project Ga0102864, IMG submission 84976) | Estuarine microbial communities from the Columbia River estuary - metaG 1449B-02 | ecosystem: Environmental > Aquatic > Marine > Intertidal zone > Estuary | place: USA: Columbia River...
GGAAAAATTACCGAAATACTAGGTAAGAATCTGCTTATTCCTGTTCAAATTGCCAAAGAACCCATATCATCTAAGGGTCCTAGACTCAGTGCGGAAATTTCGCTTGCTGGCCGTTATGTGGTTTTAGTACCCTTTAGCGATGTCATTTCTGTTTCTAAAAAAATCAAAAGTGCAGGCGAAAGAAATCGATTGAAAAAAATCATCGAAAGCGTAAAGCCAAAAAACTTTGGGGTAATTATTAGAACCGTTTCGGAAAACAAAGGAGTAGCAGAACTGCACAACGACCTCAAAGAATTAGTAGAAAGATGGAATACCGTTAGCAGTAAAATTGTTTCGACAGAACCTGCTAAAAGAATGTTAGGAGAAATTGATAAAACCTCGACCGTTTTAAGAGATATGCTCAATGCCTCTTTCAATAATGTGCACATCAATGATGCGACTATTTTTGAAGAAGTAAAAACTTATATCCATCAAATAGCCCCCGAACAAGATAAAATCGTTAAACATTACCGTGGCAAAGAGCCTATGTTTGATCATTTTGGAATCGATAGACAAATAAAAAATCTATTTGGCAAAACCGTCAACCTTCCGGGTGGTGCTTATTTAATTATTGAGCATACCGAAGCATTGCATGTAATTGATGTAAACAGTGGTAATAGAAATACGGCCGAAGTAAATCAAGAAGAAAATGCTTTGCAAGTAAATATGGAAGCGGCTAAAGAAATAGCTCGCCAATTACGCCTGCGCGATATGGGCGGCATTATTGTGATCGACTTTATCGACATGCATAAAGCCAGCAATAAAAAAGTCTTGTTCGATCATTTAAAAGAATTGATGAACGAAGATCGTGCTAAGCATACTATTTTACCTCCAAGCAAATTTGGTTTAGTACAAGTTACGCGTCAACGTGTTCGTCCAGAGATGAATATTGTTACGGTAGAAAAGTGCCCAAGTTGTGGTGGTAGCGGCGAAATTAGAGCCAGTATTGTTTTACTAGACGAAATCGAAAGTAACCTTAATTTTATTTTAAACGAACAGAACGAAAAAGGAATCTCTTTAACAGTTCATCCATTTATAGAAGCCTATTTGAAAAAAGGATTTATTTCTCAACGATTTAAATGGTTTATGAAATATAAAAAATGGATCAAAATAAAAGGCCTCAGCGGCCATCATTATTTAGAATTTCATTTTTATAATAGTAAAGAAGAAGAGATTGTCTTATAAATAATTATTTTTTGCTAAATAATTATTTACATAATCTGCAACACCTTGTTCAATAGTGTGAAAAGGAATGTCGTAACCAATCGCTTTTAATTTCTGCATTTTTGCTTCAGTAAAGTATTGGTATTTATCTCTGATGTCTGCAGGTGTGTCTATAAAATTAATTTGTGGCGCTATAGCCATGGCTTGAAACGTAGCAGCAGCTAGGTCTTTGAAGGTTCTCGCTTTACCAGATCCTAAATTATAAATGCCTGCATCTTTGCGGTGATGTAAAAAGAAATATAGCACATTTACCACATCTTTCACATATACAAAATCTCTCATTTGTTCGCCATCTTTAAAATCTGGATGATGAGATTTAAATAAGTTTAAGCTGCCCGTGTTTTTAATTTGTTGGTAAGCATGAAAAACCACAGAAGCCATTCTTGCTTTATGGTATTCGTTTGGTCCGTAAACATTAAAAAATTTAAGGCCTGCCCAAAAATAAGGTTGTTGATTTTGCGCTAATGCCCATTTATCAAATTCGCTTTTTGATTCGCCATATGGGTTGAGCGGCAGTAATTGATTTATATTAGTTTCGTTATCGTCGTAACCAAATTCTCCTAAGCCATAAGTAGCCGCAGAAGAAGCATACACAAAGGGTAAACCATAGTTTACACAGGCGTTCCAGAGCATTTTGGTATAATCCGTATTGAGTTGCCACAAAATGCTTTTATCAAATTCGGTGGTATCTGTTCTTGCACCAATATGAAAAATAAATTGTACTAATCGATGATTTTCGTCGAGCCAATGAGAGAAAATAGCCCGATCAATTTTTTGTGAATATTTTTTATTGACTAAGTTTGGTTCCTTTTCAACTTTTGTAAAATCATCTACTAAAATTAGATCGGTGTAGCCTTCTTCGTTTAGTTTTTGAACTAAACAACTTCCGATAAAACCCGCAGCACCTGTTACGATGATCATTAGTCTATAAATATAGGATATGTGAATGGAAGAATTAGCCCTTGCGCAACTGCGCTATCTAACAATGTACTCACTGCTTTTCTTCCTTCTACTCCCAAATTTAAGGAATATTTATTGACATAAAGTTGTATATGTTTTACCATCACCGATTCTTCCATTTCTTGGGCATGTTGTTTTACAAATGAAGCAGAAGATAATGGGTTTTTCATAGCAAATTCAACGCTACTAGCCATAATACGGTTTACTTTATCGAGGGTTTGTTTGTCGTATTTTCTAGACATAACGATGCCCCCCAATGGAATGGCACTGCCGGTTTTTTGTTCCCAAAAACTGCCTAAATCAATTACTTTATGTAAACCTTTTGCTGCATAAGTAAATCTGTTTTCGTGAATAATTAAACCCAAATCTATTTCCTCGTTGATCAGCGCGTTTTCTATTTCAGAAAAAACCATTTCCACTTTTTGTTGTGCCTGAGGAAATGCAATGTTCAATAAAAAATTAGCTGTTGTTAATTTACCAGGTATACCAATTTTTAGATTGGCAATTTTGTCTTCGATGTTTTCGATTTTATTTTTAGAAATTAAAAGCGGACCAACACCAAAGCCCAAAGCACTTCCTGCATCTAGTAAAATATATTTATCTACTAGATGAGCAAAGGCATGGTAACTTAATTTTGTAATGGCTAATTCTTGCTGTAAGGCTTTCTGGTTAAGGGTTTCCACGTCTTCTATTACAGGAATAAAAGTGATGCCTTCGGTATCTATTTTTCCATGCAACATGGCATCGAAAATAAAAGTGTCATTCGGGCATGGTGAAAAACCTAAATGGAGTTCCATTAAACAGTCATGATATCCTTTTCTTTTACTTCAATGTGTTTATCCACTTTGACAATATAAGAATCGGTTACTTTTTGAACTTCTGCTGCGGCTGTTTTTGCATCGTCTTCTGCTACACCTTCTTTTTGTTGCTTTTTAATTTTCTCATTCACATCCTTACGAATATTTCTGATGGCAACTTTTCCAGCTTCGCCTTCTGCTTTAACACGCTTTACTAAATCTTTTCTTCTTTCTTCGGTTAGTGGCGGAATGCTTAACCTGATAACGATACCATCGTTTTGTGGATTCAATCCTAAGTTGGCATCGGTAATTGCTTTTTCAATAGCAGTAATTAAATTTTTCTCCCATGGCTGCACCACAATGGTTCTGGCGTCTGGGGTATTTACATTGGCTACCTGAGCAATGGGCGTAGGTGTTCCGTAATAGTCTACATGAACACTGTCTAGCATTTGAGGGTTTGCTTTTCCTGCTCTAATTTTTGTTAATTCTGATTCAACATGATCAACCGCTTTAGACATGGTGTCTTTCGCTTCTTCAATTAATATTTTTAATCTATCGTCCATAATACTATTTTTTATGCGTGTACTAAAGTTCCAATTACTTCGCCTTCCATTAATTTTTTAAAGTTTCCTCGGGTATTCATATTGAATACAATAATGGGTAAATTATTTTCTTGACATAAAGTAAATGCAGTCATATCCATTACATTTAATCCTTTATCGTAAACTTCTGTGAAAGTTATTTTTTCAAATTTAACTGCAGTGGCATCTTTTTCTGGATCGGCTGTATAAATTCCATCTACACGCGTTCCTTTTAAAACTACATCTGCTTCGATTTCAATTGCTCTTAAAGAAGCCGCTGTGTCTGTTGTAAAATAAGGGTTTCCGGTGCCCGCACCAAAAATCACTACCCTACCTTTTTCTAAATGTCTGATGGCTCTTCTGCGAATAAATGGTTCGCAAATTTGTTCCATTTTAATGGCAGATAATAACCTGGTTTTTACGCCCACTTTTTCTAAAGCATCTTGCAATGCCATACTATTAATTACGGTTGCAAGCATTCCCATATAGTCGGCTTGCACGCGATCCATTCCACCTTTTTCGGCATCTAAACCCCTGTGAATATTTCCACCGCCAATTACAATTGCCACTTCAATACCACTTTCTACTACTTCTTTAATATCAACTGCATATTGATGAACCATGGCGGTATCAATACCATATTGTTTCGAACCCATTAAAGATTCACCACTTAGTTTTAAAAGAATTCTGTTGTATTTCATGTTAGGGCTAGGTGTTTAGGTTTACCAAAGATAAGACTGAATTGAATAGAATGTTAAAAAAAGCGCAAAAAAAATCCCCCCGTTGAATAACGGGGGGATAATAATTTAGGCTCCTAGCACCACACGCTTAAATGCGCTAACGGTGAGGCCCTTTTCGATATCGTTTAACATTTGTGCAACCGATTTAGAACTGTCTTTTACAAATTCTTGGTTTAACAAAGTAGCGTCCTTATAGAATTTATTCAATTTACCCATGGCAATTTTTTCTACCATTTCTTCTGGTTTTCCTTCTGCACGAATTTGCTCTTTTGCAATTTCAATTTCTCTTTCGATTGTTGCAGCATCTACACCATCTTTATCAACTGCTACTGGATTCATTGCTGCAATTTGCATCGCAACATCTTTACCAGCTGCATCTGCATTACCAGCCGCATCAGAATTCATAGCAACCAATACGCCTAATTTATTTCCAGCGTGAATATAAGCAACTACTTTTTCGGCAGTCATTACTTCATATTTAGATACACCAATTTTTTCGCCGATTTTTCCAGTTTGATCAATAATAGCATCTGCTAAAACAACACCATTTAAAGATAAAGCTAACAAATCTGCTAAAGTAGCTGGATTGTTTGTAATCGCTAAGTCTGCAATTGCATTTGCAAAATCAACGAAGTTTGAATTTTTAGCTACGAAATCTGTTTCGCAATTTAATTCAATAACAATGCCTCTTTTACCATCTGCAGTAGTTTTTGCAATTACAGCACCTTCAGCAGCATCGCGGTCTTGACGACTTGCGGCAACTTTAGCACCTTTTTTTCTTAAGTAATCAACTGCTGCTTCAAAATCACCGTTAGATTCTGTTAAAGCTTTTTTGCAATCCATCATTCCTGCACCTGTTTGTAATCTTAATTTGTTTACATCAGCTGCGCTAATTGTTATAGACATATCTTTTAAATTTAATTTAATTCATAAAAAAAGGTTAAAAGTTGAGTGTACAAAGGAATTACTCCCTAAAACATTTCTCCTTTTAACCTATTTAATTATTCTGCTGATTGCTCAGTAGCTGATTCAGTCGTAACGGCTGATTCTGTTTTTCTTTTTCTTACTGGTTTCTCTGCTGTTTCTTTTTCTGCTGCTGCTTTTGCTGCTGCACCTTCTTTTTCAGCATCTTCATCACGCTCACGCTTACGCTCTTCTAATCCTTCTTCAATTGCTTTGGTAATAATACCTGTAATTAAAGAGATAGATTTAGTTGCGTCATCGTTTGCTGGAATAACGAAATCAATATTTCCTGGATCTGAGTTGGTATCAACCATCGCAAAAGTTGGAATGTTTAATTTGATTGCCTCGCTTACTGCAATGTGTTCTTTCTTAACATCAATTAAGAATAACGCAGCAGGTAAACGATTTAAATCAGAAATACCACCCAATACTCTTTCTAATTTGATACGATCACGAGAGATCATTAATTTTTCTTTCTTAGAAAGAATGTCGTAAGTACCGTCTTTAGTGAACTTGTCGATGTTCGTCATCTTTTTAATAGATTTACGAACCGTTGCAAAGTTCGTTAACATACCACCTAACCAACGCTCGGTTACGAATGGCATATTTACTGATCTTGCGTGTTCAGCAACGATGTCCTTAGCTTGTTTTTTCGTCGCAACGAATAAAACTTTTCTTCCTGATTTTACGATTTGTTTGATAGCTGAAGCAGCTTCTTCTACTTTAACTAAAGTTTTGTTCAAATCGATAATGTGAATACCATTTTTCTCCATGAAAATATATGGAGACATTTTTGGATTCCATTTGCGCGTTAAGTGTCCAAAATGAACACCCGCGTCTAATAAGTCTTGATATGTAGTGCGTGCCATTGTATAGTGTCCTCCAAAAATTAACGTTTACTAAATTGAAATCTTTTTCTTGCTTTCTTGCGACCTGGTTTCTTACGCTCCACCATACGGCTATCACGTGTCATTAAACTTTTCGCTTTTAATGCAGGTTTCTTTTCTGGATCTCTTTCTACAATTGCTTTAGCGATTGCTAAACGCACAGCTTCTGCTTGTCCTGTAATACCACCGCCCATTACGTTTACACTGATATCAAATTTACCTAGTAAATCTGTAACTTGTAATGATTGGTTTACAATAAATTGAAGCGGAAGCGTTGGAAAATACGCTTTGTAATCTTTACCATTTACGATAATGTCTCCGTTTCCTTCTACTAAATAGATGCGGGCTACGGCTGTTTTTCTTCTACCCGAAGTGTTAGTGGTCGTCATCTCTTTTAAAATTTAATGGTTTTAGGAGTTTGTGCAGCATGAGGATGCTCAGCACCCGCGTACACATGTAAATTTTTAAACACTTTGTTTCCTAATTTATTTTTAGGAAGCATTCCGCGTATTGCTTTTTCAACCACACGAGTAGGGTGTTTTGCCATTAAATCCTTAGGAGAGATAAATTTCTGTCCACCTGGATAGCCTGTATACGAAACATACTCTTTCTCTTCGAATTTGTTGCCCGTAAACCTTACTTTGTCTGCATTGATAACAATCACATTGTCACCGCAGTCTACGTGTGGGGTAAAATTAGCCTTGTGTTTGCCTCTTAAGATAAAAGCTATCCTAGAGCTTAGGCGCCCCAAAATCTCTGCATTGGCGTCGATTAGGACCCAATCTTTCGTAACAGTTTTGCTGTTAGCAGAGACAGTTTTGTAACTTAACGTATTCATTTTGTCTTTAACTAATTGATTTATATTGTTTTAACTTTCCCTCATTAGTTGAGGGAGGGCAAAGATAGCCTAAAATTTCTAAACTACAATGCTTTAGCACAGATATTTCCCTAAAATAATGTGGATATGTTAATTTCTTTATTAATACGCCTTTTGTGCAAAATCGCGTGGAGAAATCTTAAAGCCTAAAACGATGGAATTTCCTATCTTTAGGGCAAATTTTAAGGGGATGAAAGTATCAAATATGGCTGCCAATTTAATTGGCTCCGAAATTATCAAAATTGGGAATGAAGTAAATGAACTGATCAGAAATGGTGCACAAATTTGTAACCTCACCATTGGCGATTTTGATCCCAACCATTATCCTATTCCAAAAGAATTACAAGAAGGCATTACAGATGCCTATCTTAAAAATAACACCAATTATCCTCCTGCTAATGGCGAAATGTCTTTGCGAAAATCTATTGCTGATTTTTTATTAAACAAAGGAAATTTAACTTATTCGACAGACGAAATTTTAGTTGCCGGCGGATCTAGGCCTTTAATTTATGCTACTTATTTAGCTTTACTAGATCCAGGAGATAAAGTTGTATTTCCAATTCCTTCTTGGAACAATAATCATTATTGTCATTTAACAGGAGCTGTTCCGGTAATGGTAGCAACAGCTGCCGAAAATAATTTTATGCCAACTGCTTCAGATATTGCACCACACCTAAAAGGAGCAACGCTATTGTCTTTGTGCAGTCCGTTGAATCCAACAGGCACCATGTTTACGCAAAAAGATTTAGCAGAAATATGTGATTTAGTAATTGCAGAAAATGCCAGCAGAACAGTCGAGGAAAAACCATTGTACTTGATGTACGACCAAGTATATTGGACCTTAACATTTGGTGATCACAAGCATTACGATCCAATACATTTAAGACCAACCTTAAGAAATTATACCATTTATATTGATGGTATTTCAAAATCGTTTGCTGCCACAGGCGTAAGAGTAGGATGGTCTTTCGGACCACAAGCGGTAATAGATAAAATGAAAGCGATACTTGGGCATGTGGGTGCATGGGCTCCTAAAGCAGAACAAATTGCAACTGCCGTATTTTTAAAAAATGACGAAGCCATTGAAAATTTCATGGTCCCATTTAAATCACAAATTAAAAGTAGTTTAGATGCTTTGCATACTGGTTTTCAAAATTTAAAAAGCGAAGGCATTCCAGTAGATTCTATAGAACCAATGGGCGCTATTTATTTAACCGTAAAAGTAGACATACAAGGCATGAAAACCGCTGATGGTAAGGTTTTGGAGAATAGCATGGATATTACTTCCTATATATTAAGTCATGCGCAATTAGCCATGGTGCCCTTTTCGGCATTTGGTTTAACCAAACATTCTGAATGGTTTAGGTTATCGGTTGGCGCGGCAAACGAAGCAACTATTTTAGCTTCTTTTGAAAGATTGAAAAAGGCGATTGCCGAATTAAATAAATAAAATATGAATGGAACGCTTTACCTTATCCCTGTTTACCTTTCGGAAGAAACAGATCCTATTGCTGTTTTAGCACCGCATACTATTTCGATCATTCATTCGCTTCAACATTTTATTGTAGAAAACGAAAAATCGGCAAGGGCATTTTTAAAAGCAGCTAAAATTACCATACCTCAAAACCAATTAAGTGTTTTGGTTTATAATAAAAAAGAACAAGAACCTTTAGCCGATTATTTTAAAGATTTAAGTGCCGGCATATCGGTAGGCATATTAACAGAAGCAGGATGCCCAGGCATAGCAGATCCAGGCGCAGAGCTTATTGCAGAGGCGCATCGCAAAGGAATTAAAGTGGTGCCACTTGTTGGTCCATCTTCTATTTTATTAGCGATGATGGCCTCGGGTTTTAATGGGCAACAATTTACTTTCAATGGTTATTTGCCGATTGATAAAATGGCGCGCAGTAAAAAAATTCAAGACTTAGAGCGCTTAGCAGAACGAAACAATCACACACAATTGTTTATGGAAACGCCCTTTCGAAATAATCAATTATTAGAAGAAGTTTTAAAAAGTTGTAAGCCCGATACTTACTTATCGATTGCAACCGATATTACCGATGCCAATGAAATGATTAAAACAGCGAAAGTAGAATACTGGAAAAAAAACAAACCAGAATTACACAAAAGACCAACCATATTTTCTATCTATAGAAAACAATAATGTCGATACCTTTAGCAGAACGATTAAGGCCTAGTAATTTAGACCACTATATTGGCCAATCCCATTTGGTTGGAAAGGGGGCTGTATTGCGCAATGCTATTGAATCTGGCACAATTCCATCTATGATATTTTGGGGGCCACCCGGTGTAGGCAAAACAACTTTAGCGCATATTATTTCGCAACAACTCAAGCGTCCGTTTTATGCATTGAGTGCCATTAATTCTGGCGTAAAAGATATTAGAGAAGTAATTGAAAAGGCGAAAAGTCAATCTTTTTTTGGCGCAGCAAATCCTATTTTATTTATCGACGAAATTCATCGATTTAGTAAATCACAACAAGACTCTTTATTGGGTGCAGTTGAAAAAGGAGTTGTTACCCTTGTGGGCGCCACAACCGAAAACCCTTCGTTCGAAGTCATCTCTGCGCTCTTATCAAGATGTCAAGTTTATATTTTAAAAAATCTTTACAAAGAAGAGTTAATTGCACTACTCGACATTGCCATTAAAGAAGACGAAACCCTGCGAACAAAAAATATTGAAATAGCCGAACACGAAGCATTATTAAGGCTTTCGGGCGGCGATGGCAGAAAATTATTAAATGTTTTTGAGTTGGTTGTACAAGCAATTCCAACAAAAGATGTTGTTATTACCAACGATAAAGTAATGGAGATTGTGCAGCAAAATATTGCGCTTTACGATAAAGCTGGTGAACAACATTACGATATTGTTTCTGCGCTAATTAAATCCATTCGAGGCAGCGACCCGAATGCAAGTGTATATTGGTTGGCGCGAATGATTGAAGGCGGTGAAGATCCATTATTTATTGCCAGGCGTTTAATTATTTTAGCTTCAGAAGATATTGGTAATGCCAATCCAAATGCTTTACTTTTAGCCAATAATTGTTTTCAAGCAGTCAATATCATTGGCATGCCCGAATCAAGAATTATACTTTCGCAAACGGTTATTTATTTGGCAACCAGTGTTAAAAGTAACAGTGCATACTTGGCCATCGACCTAGCATTAGCTAATGTTAGAGAAACCGGCAACCTATCGGTGCCATTGGATTTGCGAAATGCACCCACTAAATTAATGAAAGTTATTGGTTACGGTAAATCATACCAATATGCACATGCATACGAAGGAAATTTTGTTGCGCAAGAATATTTACCAACAGAGATTGCCTCTAGTGTTTTTTATCAACCAGGAAACAACCCAAAAGAAAACGAGATTAGAAAAAATCTAGCGCAACTTTGGAAAGCTAAATATGGCTATTAAAATGAATCCGAAAAATAATTATACCCTACTCATAGCAAAACTCGACGAGTTTATTAAAAAGTATCATCAACAAAAATTGATACGAGGGTGTATTTATTTTGCCAGTTTTACGCTCATTTCTTTTTTACTCATTAATAGTTTAGAGTTTTATTTATTCTTATCGCCGCTTATTAAAAAAATACTGTGGCTAGTGTATCTACTTGCGGTGCTCTATTTAATTATTAAATGGTTAATGCAACCTGCATTAAATTTACTAAGACTGCGAAAAACACTAGATTATGCTGCTGCTGCAAACATACTTTCGGCCCATTTTTCGGAAGTTAAAGACCAATTAATCAATGTTTTACAACTTAATGAACAAGCCGCTCATGCTAGTCAAAATACCGAATTAATTTTAGCCAGTATCCAACAAAAAACAGAACGCTTAAAACCAATTCCGTTTGTTAAAGCCATAGATCTTAAACAAAACAAAAAACGATTACAATATGCATTAATTCCCTTTTGCATATTGTTGCTAACGGCAATTATCAATCCTAATTTTATCAAACAAGGTGGCTCCCGATTAATTCATTTCAATAAAAGTTATGCAAAGCCAGCGAGTTTTCAATTTCGTTTAAAAAACAAATCGCTTGTGGTTAAACAAGGTGATGCACTCAAACTCGAATTGGAATTAAGCGGTGATCCAATTCCACAAGATATTCAAGTGCTCATCAATAACAATAGTTTTAAACTAGAGAAAAAAACAAATAGCACATTCGAATACACTTTGCTAAACCTAAGGCAAAATAGCAGCTTTTATTTCCAAGCACTTGGATACGATTCGGAAACATATGAAATAACGGTTTTGCCTAATCCTGCCATAGTTAAGTTTGAAATACAAGTAAACTATCCAAATTATTTACATAAAGCCGCCGAAACAGTTAAAAACACAGGCAATTTAACCATACCCGCAGGTAGTAAGTTGCAATGGGTTTTTCATACCAAAGCGGCAGACCATATTTTATTTACCAGCCAACAACAAACCGATAAAATAAATGTAAAAGAAAATCTGGCTATTTATCAAAAACAAATTCTTAAAAATTTAAACTATAGCATTCGAGCAAAAAATAAAAATACTTTTGAAACAGAGCCCATCAATTATGTCTTAGAGGTAATTCCGGATTTATATCCAAGCATTCGAGTTAGTCAAGCAAAGGATTCTAGCAACCGTGCTAATTTATTTTTTAGTGGCGTAATAAAAGATGATTATGGATTAACAAAACTCGAATTTCATTATAGCATTACCAAAACAAATAAAGAAAAGCTTACTAAAACGGTGTCGATTCCTATACGAGTAGGCGCAACTAGCGAACAGCTATTTTATCATATCAATACCAGCGATTTGGGACTTGCGCTCGAAGACGAATTACAATATTACTTCGAAGTATGGGATAATGATGGTTTAAATGGCCCTAAATCGAGCAAATCTGAATTATTTGTATACCAAGCGCCAAGTGTGGCTAGCATCAGTAAAGAAGAAAATGATGCCAATAAAGCACTCAAAGAAAAAATTGCCTCGGCTATTAAACAAGCAGAAAAAATTCAGAAAGATGCTAAAAAAATAAATGAAAAATTACGCGATAAAAAAGAGCTCCATTTTGAAGAGAAAAAAGAAGTTGCGGAATTAATTGCCAATCAAAAGAAATTAGCCGAAGAAGTAAAAGAAATACAAAATCAAAATATAACGAATAACGAAATTAATAAAGACTATAAAAAGTTTGACCAAGAATTAATTGATAAGAAAAAACAAATCAATGAATTGTTCGAAAATTTATTAGATAATAAAACAAAAGAATTAATTAAAGAATTAGAAAAGCTGCTTGCCGAAAATAACAAAGAAAAAACACAAGAGTCTATTCAAAAAATGCAATTAGACAATAAAGAAATTGCAAAAGAAATGGATCGCATGTTGGAGTTATTTAAAAAGCTAGAAGTGGAGCAAAAAACGAAAGAAAACATCGAAAGATTAAACACCCTTTCTGAGGAACAAAAGGCAATAAATGAGCAATTAAAAGATAAAAAAACGCCTATTGGGGAACTCAAAGATGCGCAACAAAAGCTCAACAAAGATTTCAAAGATTTACAAAGCGACTTTAAGGATTTACAGCAAAAGAATGAAGCTTTAGCAGATAAAATGGAAATGGAAAATCCAGCTGCAGATTTAAAAGACATCGAAAATGATTTGAATAAAACCAATGAGGAATTGGAAAATAATAAAACGAATAAAGCAAGTGAATCTCAAAAAAGTGCGGCAGACAAAATGAAAAAGCTTGCTGATAAAATGAAAAAGCAGCAAGAAGCCGGAGAGGCAGAAGAACTTGATTTAAATATGCGTGCATTAAGACAAATATTAGATAACCTTGTTCAGCTTTCCTTTGCCCAAGAAAAAACACTCAATGATACAAAGAAAACAAACATCAACGACCCGCAATACACCGGCCTGGCTAAAACACAGCGAAACTTAAATGAAGAGATGAAAATGATCGAGGATAGTTTATTTGCCTTAAGTAAAAAAGTATTGCAGATAAAATCTATCGTGAATAAAGAAACGGGTAAGGCCAGTTTAAATATGTTACAAAGTATTGCCGCATTAGAAGCCAGAAATACAGGCTTAGCAAGTATGCGTCAACAATATGCCATGACATCGATTAATAATTTAGCGGTATTGCTTTCCGAAATTTTAGATCAAATGCAAAAAGAAAGTCAAAGCAAAAAACAAGGAGGAAAACCTGGCGCCAAATCAAGTAAAAAACCGGGAGGAAAAGGCAAAGGCGAAGGATTGTCTAAAATGCAAAGCGAATTAAATAAGCAAATTGAACAACTCAAAAATGGCATGAAACCTGGGCAAAAGCCCGGAAAAGGGCAAATGTCGCAACAAATGGCACAAATGGCTGCCCAACAACAAGCCATTCGAAATGCGATGGATCAATTATCGCAACAAATGGATAAAAATGGCCAAGGTGGAAATGGAAAAGAAATTTCTCAATTAAAAAAAGAAATGGAAAAAACCGAAAGCGATTTATACAACAAGAATATAAACCAACAAACCATTAATAGACAACAAGAAATTATGTCTAGATTGCTGGCAACAGAAAAAGCAATAAAAGAAAGAGAGCAAGATCAAGCAAGAGAAGCAGCACAGGGTAAAACACAAATATCTCCGCCGAATATTAAATTTGAACAATTCAAAAAATTAAAAACTGCAGAAATTGATTTAATGAGAACGGTGCCGCCAAATTTTAAACCTTATTATAAAGAAAAAACCAATGCCTATTTCGATCAGATAATGATTATTCAACCAAAATAAACAACATGGCTATTCATTTTTTTAACGAAGAAAGTAATTATAAATTAAAGCTGAAAAAGGAGCTAAAGCAATGGCTCAAGGCTGTTGCAGCCGAAGAAGGATTTAAAATTGCGGCACTCAATTATATTTTATGTTCCGATGAATACTTGCATCAGATAAATGTAACTTATTTACAACACGATACTTTCACCGATATCATTACCTTTGACCATTCAGAAAAAAAAGACAGCATTGCTGGCGATATTTTTTTAAGTACCGATCGTGTAATAGAAAATGCGCAATCCTTTAAGGTAAGCGTATCGGAAGAAATGTGTCGCGTGTTAGTACATGGGGCTTTACACTTAATGGGCTATACCGATAAAAGCAAAGCAACAAAATTAACCATGACTACAAAAGAAAATTATTACTTAGCAAAAAGAACATTCGATGGAAAATAAAACAGCTTTAATTATTGGTGCAACTGGATTGGTTGGAAAATTTTGTTTAAGCTATTTGCTAAACGAAAATGCTTACGCGCGGGTAATCGCTATCAGCCGCAAGCCTATTGGCTTTGCACACGCAAAATTAGAAAACATTGTATGCGATTTTGACCAACTGGAAAAGCACCAAGCCGAAATAAAAGCAGACGATATTTATTGTTGTTTAGGTACTACGATTGCAGTAGCTGGTTCGCGCGAAGCATTTACAAAAGTAGATTATACCTATCCATTACAAGTTGCCGAAATGGCAAAACAAAATGGTGCCTCCCAATTTTTATTAGTCAGTGCCCTTGGCGCAGATATAAATTCAAAAATATTTTACAGTAAAGTAAAAGGAGAACTGCAAGAGGCTATTCAAAAACTAAACTTTAACAGTACCTATATTTTTCAACCTTCTTTTTTAAAGGGCTTTCGTAAAGAGTTTAGGTTAGGAGAAAAAATCGCATTAATATTGTTGCCATTTTTTGAAATAATGATGCTCGGACCACTCAAAAAATACAAGTCGATAGATGCCATGGTGGTGGCCAATGCTATGTATTTAAAGGCACAGAGCGGAAGTGCTGGTCTAGAGATTTTAAGCTCTGATCAAATTCAACAACTCTGGAAAAAGAAATAAATTATTTTAAATGCGTGAGCGGCATAGGCGTATTGTGTTTGATTTTACCCAATACAATATTACTATGAAACTGCGCAATGTTTGGAATGCCGCTGAGTTTGTTCAATAAAAAATCGTTGTAAGCTTGAATATTGGGCGATACAATTTTAATTAAATAATCGTATTGACCCGATAAACCAATCACATCTAATACTTCTGGTAATGCGGCAATGGCGTTTTCAAAACCTAACAAAGCTTCTTTGTTTTGTTCTTTTAAAGTAACATTACAATACACTACAATGTCTAAGCCGAGCTTTTGACCATCTAATACGGCAACATACTTTTGAATATAACCATCGGCTTCTAAACGCTTTATTCTTTCGTAGGTTGGAGTAGCACTTAAGCCCACTTCTTTAGCAATGTCTTTGATGGCACTGGTAGAATCTTGTTGCAATAATTGCAAAATAGAAACATCAATTTTATCTATGTTGTGGCTCATATAAATTTAAACTAAATCAAAAATAATCAAATTATCTTTTGTACATAAACAAAAAAAGCTCCAATAGTACTATTGGAGCTTTTTTTAAATATTTAAATTATTTAGTAGCGATATCGTTGATTCTGATAATAGCAGTTGTGCCATTTACGGTTAATTTAACCAAGTAAATTCCGGCAGCATTACTATGGTCTTCGTTAACATACGACACATTGTGTGCGCCAGCTACAAGACTTTCGTTTGCTATAATAGTTGCAATATTTCTTCCTAATAAATCATATACCTCCATACTCACTTGAGCAGCTGTTGGTAAATTAAATGCCAATTTAGTGCTTCCTGTAAATGGATTTGGCGCTGCTTGTAATTGATAATGTTTCGCATTGATGTTGTTTATACCAACAGCCTGAACCGTAATGGTGTCAGTATTGGTAGCGGTACAACTAGAAGCAACATTGGTAACTGTTAATGTTACAAAATATTGACCCGCTGCAGAGAAAGTATGCACTGGGTTTGCTAAAGAGGAAACATTAGATACACTATTTGGATCACCAAAATTCCAATTATAGGTTTGGCCTGGCGCAACAACTGCATTGAATTGTACATTCAATAAATTAATTGAACTTGTGGTAATGCTTGCGCTTGGAGTAGCTTTGTAAGTAATAATAATATCATCTGTTGTAATACATCCATTTGCATTGGTTACCGTTACACTATAAGTACCAACATTGGCAGCTAAAATAGTTTGCGTAGTTGCTCCAGTACTCCAAAGATAAGTAGCGCCTGGGTTTCCGGCATCTAAGGTTGTAGGCGTGTTGCTACAAATTGATTTATCTGCTCCTAAATTTACCACTGGAGTTGCATTAAAGTTTACGCTAATGGTATCTCTTGAAATACATCCAAATGCATTGGTTACTGCTACTGAATAATTTCCGGATAGTGTAGCTTGTATGGTTTGTGATACAGAACCATTGCTCCAAAGATAAGTAGCACCTGCATTTCCAGCATCTAGTGTAATGGTATTACCCACACACGAATTCACATTTGCACCTAAATTTAAGATTGGTTTTGGATTGGTAGTAATCACGATGGCATCTGTTTGGTCGCAACCTGCTGCTGTTGTAACAGTAACCGTATAAGTTCCGGCTGTATTTACCGCAATAGTTTGTGTAGTTGCACCTGTGCTCCAAAGGTAAGTAGCGCCCGGGTTTGCTGCATCTAAAATATAATTAGATCCTTCACAAATGGTAAGGTCTGCTCCTAAATTAATTGCCGGATTTGCATACACTTTTACATATCTGCGAATAATGGTATCACAACCTGTGCTGTTGTTTTTTACAGATGCGGTTAATACTAAGGTGCTGTCTATGTCGCCAGTTGATGCAACATAACTAACAGAAAGTCCATTGATATTAACTACTCCAGCAGGCGAATTACCTGATACTCTTTTAACGCTTGCATTGTTTACGGTCCAAGTCGTACCAAAATCTGCAGCATTAAATCCCGTAGGTGGAATAAACGAATAAGTTAACGTATCATTTACGCAGGCAGCATCTACATTGCTCAGCGTTCCTGCGTTATATACGCCTTGGTATGGTGCCGATTTTGCAAATCCCGAACCAGCTGGAAGTGCAACCGGGGTAACCGTTATAGGTACACGTGCAGAAGGGCATCCTGCTTGTCCTACACTTACTTTCCAATCGTAAAAATAATAATGATAAAATGGATAGCCAGAAAATGTATGTCCGGTTAAAACAATATCGTTTCCTGGATTAGCATAAGGATAACTTGAACCCGCTGTATTTCTATATAAAGATACATTGGTAGTACCTGTGTTTGCATCTATGCGATAATTACCTGCAGGTAATGTTAAGTTTAATGGTAAAAATACTTTTGCACCCGATACTGCGGTGATGGTAAAGTTAAATGTATATAAAGTAGTTGCATTTAATCCATCGCGAATACGAATGCCCACAACACCAGAACCACCTGGGAATACCGCAATGGAATCTATTCTTACCGAATTATTTACGGTAAATAAAACTTGATAAGTATATAAGCTGGTTAAAGCACCTGTACCAAAAGTGTTGTTTACCGGACCTAAACTACTTTTGCTCGTGGTAGAAGTGGTTGCTTCTGCGTAGAAAGTAGTAGGAGCGGTAATTGCTGGTGTTATTAAACTGTCTTTTTTGCTGATAACCGTGCCGCCTGTTGCCACATTATACCATTGGATACTTGCAGTTGAGTTTGCTTTTAAAATAGCGCTTCCACCCGCACAGCTAGCTTTTAAAACACTGATTGTTGGTGGAGCAGGCACTGCATAAATAATAGTATTTATGCTAGTCGTATCGTTCGTTGCATCAATATCGCCGGTTAAATTAATATACGCTTTAATAGATGCTGCACCTGTTGCAGCAGAAGAATTATAACTTCTTATAAC
>Ga0102864_1000169_pt1 | contig 16911 bp, 11 predicted proteins | sample Colrivmet1449B02_FD_84976 | JGI IMG/M metagenome (GOLD analysis project Ga0102864, IMG submission 84976) | Estuarine microbial communities from the Columbia River estuary - metaG 1449B-02 | ecosystem: Environmental > Aquatic > Marine > Intertidal zone > Estuary | place: USA: Columbia River...
CCCTCAGATGCTTTTTCGCATAGAAAATCTAATTAATTTCAATACTTTTTTAATTGTTCAAAAAGTGCAGTATTGATATACAGTGTTTCCTTCCAAACCTTTTTTGACTGAAGAATTCCAATACTCTCCAGTGACTTGAGGTATTTTGCAGCTGTGATACGTGAGATTGACAATCGATTTTCCAAATATTCACTCTTACTGTACGGATGCTCAAATAGCAATTCGATCAATTCTTTACTGTATATTTTCGGAAGCTCCTTACTTGTCTTTTCCTTGGTCTGTTCAAAAAGCGTATTAATTTCTGCAACTTGATTTATAGTTGCTTTGGCAGTTATTTCAACTCCTTTCAAGATATAAAGAATCCAGTCTTCCCATTTGTTATTCGTTCGAACCTCTTGGAGTAATCGATAATATTCCGACTTATTAGCAATTATGTAACCGCTTAGAAACAAGATGGGTTGTTCGAGCAGACCAGTCATAATAAGATAGAGAATATTAAGAATTCGTCCAGTACGTCCATTCCCATCATAAAATGGGTGTATACTCTCAAATTGATAATGTTGAATAGCCATTTTTATCAAATGAGGAATTTCGTCTTCGTCAAGATTGATAAACTTTTCCATATTGCTCAACAGAGAATTGATTACATCTATTTTATCAGGTGGGGTATAAATAACACTTCCCGTTGCTGAATTTCTTAATGCAGTTCCTGGTAATTTTCTAATACCCGCATTATTCTCTTCAAGAATTTGCTGGATTTCAATAATCGTGTTGATGGTAAGGATTTTTTTGTTCTGAATTGTTCTGTATCCAAATAACATTGCCTCCCTGTATCTCAATACTTCCTTGGTGGAAGTATCTATTTGATTACCCTTTGCCGATAATGCTTGATACAATCTATCTTGAGTAGTTATTACATTTTCTATTTCTGAACTTGCTCTTGCTTCTTTTAGGATAACCGCATTGAGTAAAATTTCTGGATTAGGTAAAATATTTATTATTCCTTTTAATTCAGCAAGTGCAACTGAGGATTTCACCAATTGCTTTAAAATAATTACGGATTCAATAAATTCCTTTGCAGGAGGCAATATGGGCAGATCATTAAATGGAATCTCATAATTATCTTTTACGTTCCTTCCTTTTCTTGTCATGTATAGTATTTTAACTTAATCTTATTTTCATGTAAATATATTAAATATATTTATACATGACAACCTTCTCATGTATAAATCATTCATTTTTCTAATTCCATCGCAATCCTCTCCACATCCTCCTTCAAAAGATTCGATAATTCATACCTTTGGCCCACAAACAATCAATTTATCACAGCATGAAAATCTTAATAGCTTAATAATATACTTCCTTGTCTTAATACGAATTCTTAAAGTATATTTGCAATAGAATGCAGCATTGAACTCCTTGAGGTATCCTTTTAAATTTGCCGCCGAAACCAGTGCAGTATTTACAGTCTAAAAAGTCAATGAATAAAGTTCTAGTATTCAGCTTATTACTGCTCATCTCAAATTTATTGAGCGCACAGCAATTAATCATTAATGAAGTCTCCCAGGGAACTGGATCTAGTGAATATGTAGAATTTGTTGTTATTGGAACTCCAACTTGTATCACCCCTGTTCCCAGCTTAGACCTTAGAAAAGTGATTATTGATGATAATAACGGATATTTTGCTCCGGGTACAGGAACAGGAATTGCTCCGGGTGCTATACGATTTGCAAATATTCCATTTTGGCAATATATTCCTCAAGGGATTTTCATTGTTATTTATAATGCTGGAAGTCCAAATACAAGTTTACCTGCTGATGATATCTCATTGATAGATGGGAATTGCCGGCTAATTATTCCTTCTAGTTCAACATTATTGGAGAAAACAACGCTCATTCCAAATACTAACGATCAAACTTATCCACTGAATGATAGCGATTGGACAAGCGGTGGATCATGGTCACCTTTAGCAATGTCTAATTCAGACGATTCGTTTCAAGTTCCTAATATTCCTTCTACAGGAGTGCCTTTTCACAGCGTAAGCTGGGGGAATAATACAAGTAATACCCTTGTTTATTTTCCTGGTTCTGCCGTAGGAATTGTTTATTCTTTTACAAACACTATTTCTAATGACTGGAATTTAGTTTCCAATTGGACAAGTGCAAATGTAGCCACTGGACAAACTCCTGGCACAGCTAATAGTGCTGTCAACGACGCATGGATATCAAGCATGAATCCTCTTTGTAGTGTGAATCCTGGGATGACGCTCACACCTTTTATTTTGAATGAAACATGTATAAATTCTTGTGATGGGGCAATCCAAACAAGTGTTAACAACGGCCTTGCACCTTTCACCTATAGTTGGTCTAACGGTGCCAGCTCTAGCTCAATCTCAAATAGTTGTCCGGGCACATATTCTGTGACTGTAACAGGAGCAAATGGTTGTTCGGTAGTTGAATCTTTCACAATAAGTGCAGGGAGCCAAGTTGCTAATGCTACAATTTCAACTGCAGGACCCTTCACAAACCTAGACCCAACATTCCAAATACAAGCATTAAATAGTGGAGGAGTTTGGTCATCTAACTGTGGAATTTGTTTAACAAGTTCTGGAATATTCAATCCGCAAGTTGCAGGTATTGGTACTTGGGAAATTTGTTATTCACTTGGATCTGGAAGCTGTTCAGATTTGGAATGTATAAATATTCTTGTTACAAATGATTGTTTACCTCAAATAACAACTGAGACCTTTATAATTTGTCCGGGAGATTCAATGCTTGCAAATGGTTTTTGGGAAACTTCAACTGGGCAATATTCTGCAACATACCAAGATATGAATCAGTGTGATAGTACACACATTGTAAATTTAAGTTTTTATGATGTTTCTCCTTTGATAGAAGATATCCTTTTTTGTGAATCTGATTCAGTATTTGTATTTAATCAGTGGATTTATACGCCACAAACCTTAACGCAAGTTGAACAAACTGCTAATGGATGTGATTTTGAACACACCATCAATGTACAAACGGAATCCTGTATAATTGAGGAAGCATATATATACATCCCAAATGTTTTCACACCCAATGGAGACTTAGTAAATGATACCTTTGAAATCGTAGTTCAAAATGGAATTGTAGAACGCGGTTGGATTTTGAACCGTTGGGGGAATATCGTTTGCACCTTTTCACCAACTCAATTAAAATGGAATGGAAGAGATGAGCGTACAGGAAAATCTGTTTTGGATGGTGTTTATACCTACGTGCTTTATTTCAAGCCCGCAAATACCGCAACTAAATTGTATCAAGGTTTCGTAACGCTTATCAAATAATTTAAAAGAACTTTTTGGCTATTTCTAATACTGTCAATAGTAACTTATCTGAATAAGTTTTTAGTGTAACGAGTTTACTATTATTCGTTTTCTGTTTTTATAGAAAATTCTATGCTGATCGAAAACATCTTTCGTACAATATTAGGTTTAAGTTGTTGCATTGTTATTTTGTCTTTAATAATTGACTTAATAATCAATGTTAACACATTTTTTTTAACCAAAAAACAATATTTTATCTGCTGTACTTACACAAAACTATGTAATGAGATAATGTTCTACACTTCAAATGACCTAGTAAAAATGGGCATTAAATATTATCCTAAGGTGAAAGTAAATTATTATAGACATAAAGAAAAATTAGGTCACTATTGTCCAAATAATAACGAAATTGTAATTTATTTAAAAAATCACATAGGCCAAAATAATAACTACGAAATAGGTCAAATTGTCGATACCATTTTACATGAAGTACGCCATTACCAACAACATAAAACAACGAAAGAATTTTTTGAGGAGCTTAACAGCAAAAATTATGGGTATAATTCAAACATAGAGAAAGATGCAAGAAAATATGCAAGAAATAATTTGAGAAATTGTTTAGCATATCTCAAACAAAAAAATATTATTTATTAAATCCTAGACACAATAACCTTAAGGAAATTAGTCTACAGGAATGAAATAATTGCTAGACTAATGAAATAAAACTGACTAATTCTTAATCAATTTTCACCACAATTAATACTGTAATTTCGTTTTAAATGAAGCCTTGCACATTCAGCTCTTCTACCTGAATAAGGATGGGTGCTTAAAAAACTTAAATCACTCTCTGGACCGTCCTTTTTTTGCATTCTTTTCCATAGTGAAACAGCATTGCACGATTGATAGCCAGCACCTTGAGCTAAATCAATTCCTACCATGTCGCAATGAGTTTCATTTTTTTGGTTGAAAGACATTGTAAGTAAATTTGAAATAAATAGTGTTAACTCCCCATATTCTTTTCCGAAATAATAATCATACGTTTTAGCTTTTGAAATATTTTGTTTGATATGACCCAGTTCATTGTGTGAAATTTCATGTCCTATAATTGATGCAATTTCATTCTTATCTATGCAAAATTTATACATGCCAGAAGTAAAAAATATTTTTCCTCCTGCTGTAAAAGCATTTATCGTCTTATCGTCGATATAATAGATTTCATAATCAAATCCTTTTGGATTTTTAATTTGCGACTTTAAAGATTTTAGGATTTTTTTTAAATTATATAATTCAGATCCACTTTCTATGAATTTATATTCCTTTTTACATTCAGTTAATAATCTCTGACCTAATTCTTTTTCTTCTTTTAGGGAAACTTCAGATCCATAGGATTCAATAAGACTTTTTTCCATGTCACTTAACCAATTAGTAGTTGCACTCTCCATACAACTAAAATCGTAGACTATTTTTTTCTTTTGACTAAAAATAAAAAAAGAGAGAAAGGATATTAAAAATGTAAAAAAAAGTTTGTTCATAATTTCAATTTATTCTTTAACAATATTAGTGAATATTAAAGAATTCTTACTTAAAATAGAATGAATATTTTATTAAAAATATAATCCGAATTACTATTAACAGAGTCTAATATAGTTTTGTATGAACTATTCTATATTATTAATTTAAGTTCTTGATTTATCATCTAATTAACATAAAATTATTGGGGCTTAATCAGTGTATTTTCCAAAAGTTATGAAGTAGAATAGTCCTTATAGCTATATAAATAATACTATTACAATTCTTCATTGCATAAAAAAAGCCCTATTAGAGTAAACTAACAGGGCTTTTAAGTAATTTATATTATTAATAATTCCAAACGTCTTGTTCCCACTTTCTTATTTCTTCCTTGATTCTTTCTGCCTCATAGAGTCTATCTACACCAAACTTATAGTCTTCAATTTCTCTATCAAATTTATCAGTCGTTTTATATGCTGTAGATGAAAATCTTCTTTGAATAAAAAAATCATCAAACGAATCAAATTGTGCATCTGATTTATCATTGTAAACATAATAGTTTACTATTACATCTCTTAACTCGTCAAAATAAAGCCAGAAAATTTCTTTCTCAACTATCTTTGCAGTTTTCATATCAATAAGTTCATTTGTTGAATTCACAAAATTTCCATCATTATTTACATAAATAAAAGTTGCAGATCTATCTAAGTAGCCCTGATAACCATCTACAGTAGTGTCAGCATCATATCTTCCAACTGGAGCTATTGCAATAATTCTTCTTTCTAATTTTGAACGATTTTTATCGAAATACCAATCTTCCTTAATATTGTATGCTGTAATACAAGATGAAGAAATAAATTTAGTCAAAGGAGGATTTTTTAAATCTGAACCATTTTCTGTTTGATCCCAAACAGCAACAAATTCTAGGCTGTCTTTTATACCATCTTTTGGATCACGCAAAATCCTTTTAAGTTCTTCAAAAAATCGTACATCAATACCAGTACTTGTGTCACCTGTATTTATTAAACGATCTTTCCATTGAATAAAGGTTTCACCAGATGGTCCTTTAGTATAATTCCTCAATTCCTCTTTGCCTACTGTTTCACCGTTACCATCAATTTCTAGAACTGGAAAAGGTTTATAAGGTCTTTTTGATTTAGAACCTGAGCTAAATACTTTATTTATATTGTCTCTGTATTTAACATCTGTGAAATAATCCCTTGAGTTTTTACTTGGAATTATAGGGTATTTGAAGCTATATCCATCTTCAATTAACCTATTACCTGACTCGGCAATCATTTCTCTATTTGGTTCTGAATTATAAACAGTTAATTTACCAAGCATAACATTTTGCAAGATTATTGTCCACAAAGACCAATTTTTGTCATTTCTATACCAGTTAGGGTCATTTATATCCTTAAGTGACTTTGGAGGAGTCCAGGGTTCATCTTTTGCCACATCTATAAAATTATCGTATGGAAAGAAAAGAGTGTGATTCATTTTCTCTCTTGCATCTATTCTTGAAAATACACGTTTTGACCATGTTATATCAGATTCACGAACAGGTGAGTATTCCATTTTAGTTTGTGAAATAATATCCTCTTTCAAAACAACACCATCAATGATTCCTGGAATTAAAGGAGATGGCCCTGGTAAAGGATCAACTTGTGCTTGAAACTTATAGCAGAAAACTATAAGAACAAAAAGGAGATTAAAATTTTTCATAACAAATTAATTTAAATAAAATAACTATCTAATTGTAAGTGAACCAATAACTCTAATATTTGATTCACCTGTTTTATTATTTTTTACAAAAACTTCAATACCAACACTTTTTCCAACTCTTAATTTAGCTACAGCAGATTTTGGGATATTTGCACCTGAAAAAGATGGTCCTTCATCAGTTAAAACTGTTACTCTTTGCACTGAAAAATCTGCATCTATTGGAGCATCTACAAGTTTTGCTACTATTGTAGCGCCAGATGATTTTGATATTGATGTGGTTATAATTGTAGGAACTGGGAATCTTTTACATTTATAAGTTTTTTTCCAACTAAATGATTGGTTACCTTTTTTACCCGTAAGAGTGAGTGTCATTGGGCCTGTACTTGTAGGTTTTATTATAAAAGCCTTCCTGCCTTCAAAAGTAGTCGCACTTCCTGAAGATAGATTATAATCATCAACACCTGATACAGTTGGTATTATTTTATTTGGATAATTAACGTATAAAACGTTCATCTCAGCATTTTCAAATGAACCAGTTGCAGCTCCACCAACAGCAATTTTAGTACTATAATCACGCCACTCCATTATTCCTTGCGCATTCATTGCACCAACTCTACCTGAAATAATTTTTTGACCACTTGAAGGAGCCGTCATATTAATCGTTATTTCTCCATTAGCATTAGATACAATACTTCCTCCTCCACTACTTTGTTGTATTTGGAGTTGCCCACTAGCTTGATAAGCAGCTAATGAAACAGTTGTAGTAAAAGATTCTCCAGGCGAAAAGTTTAAACCACTTGGTGTAACTACTGCTTTAATTTCGTCAAACGCGAAAGGCGATACATCAACTTTTCTCTTTAATAAAACAACAGCTTTAGTTCTAGCATTTAAAATTTCCATTTGAAGCGATGAAAGCGATGCAAAAGCTGCTACTATTGGTGATTCATTAAATGTTCTACCAATCCAATGAATATCCACAGGAGTTGAGCCTTCTGAACCTTCATATTTTTCAACAGCTTTTTTTGTTAGCTCTTGATAAATTGAAGAGAGATCATTAAAATCTTGCTTATTTATATTTCCAGATGTTGAGAAAAGCTTACCTATCTTACTCATTAAATCTATATTATCTTTGTAATCGTTTAAATCCTCATTTAGTTTGAGCTTAAAGTTACCATCAACAGTTTTATAAGTAGCAGTGAGTTCAGTAAGTCTTTTTCTATAAGTATTTAAAGACGTCCATAATTTTTTTCCTGCTGGTTTATATTTATTAATGTCTTTATGTATTTCACCACCAACTAATACTTCCATGGTAACATCAAAATTATCTTTTACTTGAATAGCCTTTAAATCATATAGTCCAGGAGTCAATAAAGCTGATTTATTATATTTTTTTAAAACTAAAATTTTACCATCACTATCTTTTTTCCCCTCTACAGTATTTTCATTGAGCCTAGTCAATAGCTCCATTTTTATGCCATCGATTGTTTCAATTGCTTTACCAGCTTCAACATCAATATTCTTGATAACACCCAAGAAAATTTTTATCTTATCTTTTTGAACTTGCTCTAGCTTAGCATCAGAAATCGACTTTTGCATATCATTAATAACCCTATCACCATTTTCTTTTTGAGTTATTGCACCCTTAGAAATGTTCAACTCAATTGCAATGAATGCATCCAAAATTTGCTTCGATACATTTAAGGCTAGAAGAGCCGTAAGTACCAAATACATCATTCCAATCATTTTCTGTCTTGGGGTTTCTTTACCACCTGCCATAATTCCTAGTTTTTAAAATTTAACGTAAAAAAATATTGTGGTTACCAATTAACCTTTAAGAGCTCTTAACATGTTGCCATAAACTGTGTTAAGTTCCGTTAAGTTCTTAGACAATAAGGACATATTTTCACGATAAATTTGAGTGTCTTGGGCAGACGAAGCTAAATCAGACATTACATTTTTGATACTTTCTTGTAATTGATTCATTTGACTAGTAGAATTTAGATAGTCTTGTGATGATTTTAATTGTAGTTCATATACATTGTTTAGGGCTGCTATATTTTGACCTAATTTTTGTGTCTCAACACCAAAATTTCCATCTGCGTCAGCAACTATTCCAGCTATTGCACTTGCAGATGCTGCATACTGATCTGCAAGCTTACTTATTCCTAAGGAGGCAGACTCGAGACTCTTGACATAATTATCTGTTGCTCCAGCAGCTGAAGATACAGCGCCTAAAGAACTAGCGTTGTCAGCTAAATTTGACATACTGTTTTTTAATTTTTCTAATAGCGGTTGATCTATTCCAGCTTGTTCAAGTTGTTTTGCTACTGCGTCAGCTGCACTTCCACCACCAGAAGAAGCTTCATGGCCAGAGTCTTCGAGCGGCATTATTGCATAAAGAGCAAATATAATTGCTTCAGTAATTAATCCAACAGTTAGCATTAAACTAGCCCCTGGTCTATGCTCAATTTTAAATAATGCTCCAATGATTACTACTGAGGCACCTAAACCCGCTATAACATGTGTTGCATTTCTGAAACCTGAAGATCCAAATCTTGCATTCCACTTAATTTTTTGATTAACATCAGCACCCATAACTTTTAATTTTTAAGATTAGTTTATACTTATTTTTACTTTATTTGAATATCGCTTTGGATTTCTTCACCATTTTCCTTGTCGATATCTTTTCCACCTCTGCCCAAAAAGGACATAACATTTCTAAATCCAATATAATTTTTAGCAGAATCTTGGTACTCGAATGTTCGAGTAGTATTCAATAAGTAATAACCAATATCTTTCCAAGAACCACCTCTTACAACCTTGCGTTTTTTTGTAATAGGATCGCCATCTTTTGCTTGATAATCAAACTCGGCACTCATATCATGTTGGAAATAGTACGATGACTCATCAAAAGTAGATGAACACCACTCAGCAACATTCCCAGCCATACAATATAATCCGAATAAATTTGGATTGTAAGAGTACACTTTTACAGCACTCATCCCTCCATCTTCAAAGTAACGACCTCTCATAGGCTTAAAATTTGCTTGGAAACATCCTGAGGAATTTCGAATATAAGGCCCACCCCAAGGATATTCCATCATATCCATATCTCCTCTTGCTGCTCTTTCCCATTCTGATTCAGAAGGCAATCTAAAATCATTTACAAACATATCTCCATTAGATTGAAGCCAAGTATTAAATATTTGTGTTCGCCATACTGAAAATGCCTTTGCTTGAGGCCAAGTTATGCCTACAACTGGATAGTTGTCATAAGCAGTACTATAAAAATAGCTTTTTGCCATATGTTCGGAATTTGAAAAAGTATGATCTCTCATCCAACATAATGTATCTGGATAAATATTGATTTTTTCTTTTATACTAAAGCGACTTCTGTCAGTATGACCTCTAATAGCATTATGTTGTCCTTTACTGTTGGTATAACCCAAGTCTAAATCCTGACCGGGATTTTCCAAAATTGTAGAAGTATAAAATGAGGCATTTCTGTTGGAGTCTAATAAAACACCCTCTTCGTCATAAAGTTTATTACCACTTACAGTTGTATCAAGCCAAACATTACCATTTGCATCTAGTGTAGACCTATGGCCATCGTTTTTATTATCTTTACCTAGAGGTTCCCTACTAATATTTCTATAGTTATTTTCTACAGTACCTGATGTACTTATTTTTCCTCTTCTAGCCGCCTCTTTTAAATCAATCCAATAATATTCATAGTACAGCAAACGGGTATCTATTTCTTTTCTATTATAATATGATTCCGAACTACTATAATACATATCTGATAATAAGAAAGCAGTAGTAGGATCTTCATACTCAATTGGTGTTGACCAGTTTAACGTGAAATATTTACGGTTTTCTACTCGCCCTCCATTTGGATTTTTTTTATCTTTTTTTGAACTGTAAAGTCTGTATATAGCTTCAACTTCATCATCTGTCAAAGTTGTTTTTATCTCCTCATCCTTTTTTAATGTAGATTTGGATTTATATCCATTCACTAATTCTTTTTCTTTTACATTTTTATCTTTACTTCCCATCATGGTTAAATACGTTTGATCAACATTCGCATTGTTTGATGAATCCATAAATAGCTCAAACGGTGTATTACCACCTTGAACATCAGACCCCATATCCATCATTGTTCGATATGGTTCCTTAAAGAAATTATCAGGTATATTTACCCATTTTTCAATATCATTTGTGTCCTGGTGGCGTCTGTATAGTTTTTCTCTTGCTATAGAGTCACGAACCCAATACACGAATTGACGGTATTCATTATTTGAAATTTCTGTTTGATCCATATAAAAGGCAGGCACAGAAAATGTTTTATTTTGAGTAGTATGCATTCCCATGATATCTTCATCATTATCTCCTGTTTGGAAAGCACCAGAGGGTATGTATACCATTCCAAGTGGCATTTTACTATCTCCAAAAGCTTCTTCAGGATAGTAAGGATCTCGATTTTTAACACCACGGAGTTCGCCCTCAACAGCTGGATCGCAAGCAATTAAAAGTCGAAAAAGGAAGAATAAACAAATTATTTTTTTCATTTTTTTATTTTTTTTCTCTAGCAATAGCCTTATTTGAGATTTATCAATTTTTATGTTAACGTTAAACTATATAAATGGTTACAATCAATTTTAAATAATATTTAATTTATAGCCACCTAGGATTTCGAGAATATGTCATTTTTGGCTCGGGTAAATTAAAGCAATATTTAAATAAAATTTCATGAGATCCTCGAGAAACAGAAGATAACTTATTAATTGTTATATCATAAGAATATCCAACTGTGAATCTTTCAATTGGAGAATAACCAAATAAAACAGCAATTGCATCAGAATTTCTATATGATAATCCACCATATAAAACCTGATCATTAAGTGTATAAAAATACCGAGCGTTTAAATCAAAGGATAATTTAACTAAGTCAGTTCTCATTAAAACTTGAGCATCTATCTTACCATTTAATACATCATCAAATGTTTTTCCTCCCATTAAATAATAATGACGGGCAGTTTGGTAGTTCTGATCTAAACCAGCAACTGATTTTTCTAAAAGTGACTCCGATAAATGTGTTGAGGAAAGACCGGCATAAAAATCTTTTCCTTGAAAATAGGCTCCAAAATTTGCATCTAAATTCGTAGCAGCAAAACCTAATGGTAATGAAGGGTCAATAGTGCTTGTTGGAGGCACCCAATTTGGCTCAATACCATAATTTATAATTCCTATACCAAGTCCTAAGCCCAAAACACCTACGTTTCCAATTTGAATGGGGTATGAATAATTAAGTAATAAATTATTTTGGCGAGAGAAACCAATAGCATCATGATAGAATGCAAGACCAAGTCCACCTTTAAATAATCTAGAAAAATTTCCTTCAATATTTAAGACAGCTGAATTAGGAGCACCATTAACTTTATCCCATTGATTCCTATAAATAGAAGTTGCACAAATACTATTATCCATATCAATTCCAGTTTTACCGGGATTAATACTCATTTTGTCATACATAAAATTCGTTATTAACTTATCTTGTTGCGCAATTAAGCCAGTTAAGGAAAGCGAAAAAAACAATATTAAAACTACATTTTTTATTTGCATAAGTTAGAAATTGAAAATTAAAATAAAAAATTACAACTTTTTTTTTAAAATCAGATTGCTAAAATAAGCATATTATTTTAAAAAAATAAAAATTGTAAAAAAAATATTAAGTCTATGTTAATTTTTGGTATGTCTTCCACCATAAATTTGGCAATTCATTTTTCATTGCTTTTTGGTAATCTTCTTTGTTGCAAGGTATAATAAAATGACGTTCATTTTTCATTCCTTTAGTTGACGGATACGGAACCTCCATCCACCAACGCTCTGATTTGTTGCTTTTATAAAAAATTAGTTCATGGTTAGTATCTTGCATAAAAACAGTAAATTTTTTATAATCTTCTTTTGTCCCCTTTGGGAAATCACCAAAACGAGATGCAATTCCATCAATAAAATACCAAATAATCTGCGCTAAAAGACTATCTCCTATTGACGTATAATTTTTATTATTAAAAATTCCTAAAGAAGATACTTTATCAGATATTCCTGCATACTTAGATATCTGACAAATTTGTTCTGCATAAAAGCCATTTGGTATACCTTTATTATCCATAGTTTCGGATGCCTTAATCGACTCAAAATTTATGCTAATTATATCTGAATTTCTCAAATGCGGCTCTGCTTTTTTAAAATCATCATTAAATTCTCCTAAACGACAGACATCAAAATAAAGTTTTTCAAATAGTTCTAATTCTTTTGGATTTGAATAAGGGACTTGCAAACCTATATTTGCGTGATTAAATAAATAGCAAGGTCTCTTTAATAGCAAGTGGCTTAAGTACCCATTTGCATTTTCTGGAACATCCGGAGACCCTAAATTTAGGGTATGATTTACAGAACAAATATTTATCGTCTGTTCTAATTTTCCATATGCATCATAAAGTGGCAACAAAAGATCTTGACTCCCTCCTATTATTATAGGAATAACCTTTATTTTTACTAATTCTGAAACCACTTGAGAAAGCGCAAAATAAGTATCTTTTAAATCTTGTCCAGGAAGAATATCACCTAAATCATATAAATCACTGTTCCAATTAGCACCGATTTGCAAGTCATAAAATAAACTCCGAAAATTTGATTGATTACTAGGAGGCGTTTGCTTGTTATCGAGACCGCGGTATTCTGGCACATAGATTAAAGCGCAGGAATTTTTTTGTATTTCTGGGAAGGACTTATTATTTGCAACTATTTTTGCACCAATTTGATCATCGTGCCATTTTCCTGTAATATCAATAGGGCTAAAATAGATTGATATATCTTTCATATTATTATCTTACTTAAATTCTATTTACAATTAGTAAGTCAAAGCTAAGAATTAAGGATTTAACTATGTGCTTGTTTAATAAAAGTATTAAAGAGTACCACGTGAATAACTCTATTTTTCAAGAATTTCCTTAATGTTAGGGCGAAAATATAGAGAAGATTTAAGAACCTTACCATCTTCACGGTAAATTGGCATACCATTTATGTCTAATTTAGACATGTTAGAGCGTTGAATCTCATTGAAAACCTCTACTATTTTGTGCTGTAAGCCATGTTTTAAAATAGTACCACAAAGAATGTATAATTGATCTCCTAAAGCATCTGCAACTTCGACAATATCCCCATTTTTTGCAGCTTCAAGGTATTCAGAATTCTCCTCATTCATTAAATTATATCGCAATTCAATATCTTTTTCAGTTAAATCAATTGTTGGCTCATAATTATTTTTAATCCCAAAAGCGTCATGGAAAATTTCAACAGCAGAAATAGTTTCTTTTAATGTCATTGTACTTTATTTTTTGTTGCGAATATACTAATCTTTCCAGAACGAATAAAGACAGTAATTTTAAATATTTTCAAAAAAATAGAAATAGTTTTATTAAATTCACAGGCGAATAAATTAACAATGAAAAAAAAAATACTCCTCTATTTAATTTGTTTTTTTGCATTACAAATTAAAGCTCAAATAATACCTCAAAACGGAACGATAGCTTCAAGTCCAGAATTTATTGTTTTAAAAAATGTTAGTGTTTACATACGTCCTGGCTTAAAAATTGAAAAAGCAAGCATCTTAATTTCCAATGGAAAAATCATTGATATAGGAAAAAAGATTACTATTCCTAAAAATGCAATAGAATATGATTTAGAGGGAAAAACAATTGTTCCGGCTTTTATAGAACTTTATACTAATATTGGTATGCCGAAAGGAAGCGAACAAAATTATTCCCCACGACCACAAATAGAATCTAGTAAAACAGGCCCATACTATTGGAATGAAGCAATTCATCCTGAAATTGAAGCTCATAATTTTTTCACTGTTGATTCAAAAGCAAATGAAAATTATTTAAAGTCAGGATTTGGTTTTGCAGTTTCTCATGTTCAAGATGGAATTGTTAGAGGAAGTGGGACCTTGGTTTCTTTGGGTGATGAAAATAGCAGTAAAAATACAATCAGCCTTAAATCAGGAATGTTTTATTCCTTTTCAAAAGGGACTTCTACGCAAAGTTATCCCTCATCTCAAATGGGATCTATAGCATTACTTAGACAATCCTTATATGATTTAAAATTTTATTCAGAAAATGAAAAACACGATCAATCTATCTCATTAGAAAGATGGAAAGAAGGCATTGGCTTACCAAGTTTATTTAAAGTCAATGATAAATGGGAAATTCTTCGAGCAGAGAAAATAGCAAATGAATTCCAACTGAAAATGAATTACATTGGATCAGGAAATGAATATGCTGCCTTGAGTTCACTGAAATCAGTAAAAGGAGCACTAATTATCCCTCTTAATTTTCCTGAGGCATATGACGTAAAAGACCCATATCTAGCTCGCCAGATTCCATTGAGCGATATGAAACATTGGGAGCTTGCAGCGTCTAATCCTTCTTTGCTAAAGAATAATGGGAATACAATATGCTTAACCTATAATGGCTCAAAAACTCCCGAAGATTTTTGGAAAAATTTAAGAAAAGCTATAACTCGTGGATTAAAAGTTGACGATGCATTGGGAGCTTTAACAATGGAGCCAGCAAAAATACTGAAGATGGATAGTGAAATTGGAAGTTTAGAGATTGGAAAGATCGCTAGTTTTTCGGTTTATAGTTCTGATCCCTTTACAAGCGAAGCAAGTATTCTAGAATCTTGGTTATTGGGTGAAAGAAAAGTACAAAAAAGCATTTCAGAAAACTCAATTATTGGGCAATATAACATTAATCTTAATGGTAAAAGTTACCGTATAGAAATTTCAGGGACAAATGAAAAACCTTTAGGAAAAGTAGAAACCTTTAAATCTAAAGATACCATTCAACAGAAAGCACTTCTAATTTTAAATGAAAATGACATTACCATTCAATTTAATTGCGATGATGATTCGTACAAGGGTAGCATAAGTCTTCACGGAAAAGTAGCAGGAAAAGGTGGCGTGTTTGAGGGTGACGGAACTCTTCCCGACGGAAAATGGATAACATGGTCTGCAATTCGCAGTGAAAAACAAGTAAAAAAAGGAGAAGAAAAAGAACTCAAATTAGATACTGCTATGATTGCTAAACCTTGGTTACCAAATTTAGCCTACGGAATGGATTCAATTCCAAAATCCCAAAAGATTGCAATTAAAAATGTAACAGTCTGGACAAATGAACAAGAAGGCATTCTTAATAATGCTACAATTTTTATCGAAAACGGAAAAATTAAAAGAATAGAGATTGATCCTAAAAAAAGCGGTGAACTTCCTAAAGACATGCTCATAATAGATGGAAAAGGAAAGCATTTAACAAGTGGTATTATTGATGAACATTCACATATTGCAATTTCTCGTGGCGTTAATGAGGGAGGGCAGGCAATTTCTGCAGAAGTTAGTATCGGAGATGTTGTAAATCCTGATGATATAAATATTTACAGGCAGCTATCTGGCGGTATCACAGCTGCTCAGTTGCTTCATGGATCTGCAAATCCAATTGGAGGGCAATCTGCTTTGATTAAATTAAAATGGGGGTTTTCACCAGATGAAATGTTAATTAAAGACGCTCCAAAATTTATTAAATGTGCGTTGGGAGAAAATGTAAAGCAAGCAAATTGGGGAGATTTTAATACTGTCCGTTTTCCACAATCAAGAATGGGAGTTGAACAAGTTTTTTATGATGGCTTTGCGCGGGCAAAGGCATACAAAAAGGAATGGGAAGATTATCAAGTTAATCTTGGTAAAAAAGGTGCTTCTACTATTTTTGCGCCAAGAAAAGACTTAGAGTTAGAAGTCTTAAATGAAATTCTCGACAGTAAAAGATTTATCAGTTGTCATTCTTATGTGCAGTCAGAAATAAACATGTTGATGCATGTAGCAGATTCTATGGGATTCAAAATAAATACATTTACCCATATTTTAGAAGGTTATAAAGTCGCTGATAAAATGAAAAAGCACGGTGCAGGAGGATCAACATTTTCAGATTGGTGGGCTTATAAATTTGAAGTAAATGATGCTATTCCCTACAATGCAAAATTAATGCAGGACCAAGGACTTGTTGTTGCAATTAATTCCGACGATGCAGAAATGGGAAGACGTTTGAATCAAGAAGCGGCAAAAAGTGTAAAATATGGCGGAATGAGTGAGGAAGAAGCATGGAAAATGGTGACTTTAAATCCTGCAAAATTATTACATCTTGATGATCGAATGGGAAGTGTAAAAGTTGGTAAAGATGCGGATTTAGTTCTTTGGACAGGGAATCCATTAAGTATTGAAAGCAAGGTTGAACTTACAATGGTAGATGGTTTAATTC
>Ga0102864_1000178_pt1 | contig 16669 bp, 15 predicted proteins | sample Colrivmet1449B02_FD_84976 | JGI IMG/M metagenome (GOLD analysis project Ga0102864, IMG submission 84976) | Estuarine microbial communities from the Columbia River estuary - metaG 1449B-02 | ecosystem: Environmental > Aquatic > Marine > Intertidal zone > Estuary | place: USA: Columbia River...
ATTAAACCTATTGTTCAAGAATGGTGTAAAGAAAATAATATTAAATATAATTATTATAATAATATATACGATAATATTATGTCGTGTTATAAACATTTACATAATTACGGAAATTGTGAAAAGCTGCTCTAAATTAAGAATTCTTAATATAATGAAAAAAATAGAAAAATGATATAGATTTTCTATTTTTTCATTATACGTAGATTATGTTATCTATTATAAAAACAGATAAATCTTATTTGAATCTTCATTCGTATGCTGATAATTATATTATCCGTGAAATAATTGATAAATGTATTAAAGAAGTTAAGGATTGTCTAGATATCAAACCCTCTATAAAATTTATGGGTAAAATAGTATATCAACAAAGAGACGTAGGTTTTTTTTCTAATGAAACAGAAGGATATTATTATTCTGGAAAACTTGCTTCTTCAAAACCTCTAAAACCTAATTTACTCGAACTATTACTATTTGTAAATACACTATTTGGATCATCTTTTAATGGTATTTTAGTAAATAGATATAATGATGGAACTAATTATATATCAGAACATAGTGATAATGAAAATACATTAGATGACATAGGTGTAGTTGCTATTTCTTACGGAGCTATTCGTAAATTTCGTATACGAAATAAAATTACTAAGGAAAAGGTAATTGACATTCCTACAACTTCTTATAGTCTAATACAGATGGGTGGTAATTTTCAAAACGAATTTTTACACGGGATTCCAATTGAAAAAAAAATAATGGATGTGCGCTATTCTTTAACATTTAGAAAACATATTAAATAATTTAGTTAAAATGATAAATTGAAAAATGAGTACATAATTAAAAAAATTTAGAAATTTATAAAAAACTTTTAAAACTTAAAGAAAAATAAAATTATGTACTCATTTTTATTATTCCTGCTCCACCAAATTCTTTTTGAATATTGGTAAAGGCATAAATGTATATATAATTATAAGTAAATACAGATAATTATTATGACATAAATGCTATAAATATATAATATATAATATATAATATATATAAAAAATGATTTTATACTATATATATTAAGATAGATAAAATGAATTATAATTTTGAAAATATAAATTCAGACCCTATGAAATTTATTAAAAATAGTAAAAAAAAAGAGATTATTGATATGCTTATTATGGCAGACCAAGCATTTTTTAATGGAGATAAATCAGTATTAAAAGATGATATTTATGATATAATTAAGGATTATGTTCGCAAAAAATATCCTAAAGATCCATATTTAAAACGCATTGGTGCAGATATAGATAATAAAGTAACTCTCCCATATTATATGGGTTCGCAAAATAAAATAAAAGATAGCGATGAAGAAATTAGTAAATATAAGAAAAAATATAAAGGACCTTATGTTATTAGTGATAAACTAGATGGTGTTAGTTGTCTAATTGTATATACTAAAATTAGTGAAAAAAATTATGATATTAAATTATATACACGAGGAAATGGTACAGAAGGGCAAGATATAAGTCATTTATTAGAATATATAAATGGATTCCCTGATTTTAAAGGAGATTATCTAGCGGTAAGAGGAGAATTAATTATTTCAAAAGATAATTGGAAAAAACTCAAACTAGACGGAGAAAATGGTGCAAACCCTCGCAATACCGTGTCTGGTGCTATAAATTCAAAAAATCTTAATAAAAATATATTAAAATCAATTGATTTTGTTTCTTATACATTAATTGATTTTATAGATAATAGTAAGATATATAGATATGATAAAGAAGATAATATTAAGAATGGGTTAGATATTCTAAAACAGTTAGGGTTTTTAATAGTTAATAATACAGTAATTGATGATATAAATCTTACAATATTATCTGATAATCTTCAAAGGTCTAGAAATAACAAATATATTATAGATGGTATTGTAATAAGCGATATTGGTAAAACATATGAAATTGAAAAAGGAAAAAATCCTACACATTCATTTGCTTTTAAATCTATTCATACACTTGAGCAAGCAGAAGTAATTGTACGTGAAGTTGAATGGAATGTATCAAAAGATAAATATATGAAACCTATTGTTAAGTTTGATGAAATAATATTAGATGATGTTAAAATTAAACAGGCGACTGGATTTAATGCTGGATATATTGAAAAAAATGTTATTGGACCTGGTTCGAGAATTATTATAATTCGTTCTGGAAATGTGATACCTCATATAAATGAAGTATTATCTAAATCTGCATCTGGAAAACCTAGTATGCCGGGAATAGTTAATGTTAATTATAAATGGAATGACACGCGCGTTGATATAATTATGATTGATAATGGTGATAAAAATAGCGGTTATGATATTAAGAACATTATATATTTTATGAAAACTATAGGTGTTGAAAATATGGGTCCGGGAAATATTACTAAAATTTATGATGCTGGTTATGATACTATTAATAAAATAATTAATATTAAGAAAGATGAACTATTGAGTATCGAAGGTTTTAAAAATAAGAGTGCTGATAATATTCTAGAAGCTTTAAAAAAAATAAAAGATGTTGATTGTAATGTTTTAATGGATGCATCAAATATTATGGGAAGAGGATTTGGTTTAAAAAAAATTAAAAGCATTACTGATATATATCCTGAAATAATAGATAATACTGTAAAAAGTCGCAGTAAAGCTCTCAAATTAAAAGTAGAAGACTTAACAAAAATAAATGGGATAGCAAATATAAGTGCAGAATTATTTATAGAAAATCTACCACATTATTATAAATTCTATGATAACTTAGGAATAAAATGTAAAAACGATAAAGATAAGGATAAACAAGATACTGATAAGATGAATAAGGTCAACATTAATCTTAAAGATAAAACATTTATATTTTCTGGATTTAGAAATAAAGATTACGAGAAAATAATTGAAGAAAATGGAGGTAAAGTAACAACTAGTATATCTAAGAATACAAATTACCTAGTAGTTAAAGATAAAGACGAGAATACTGCAAAAATAATTAAGGCGAGGGAATTAGGAGTAATCATATTAGATATTGAAGGTTTTAAGGAATTGTTATAATATATTAGTAATAGTTAGATAGTATTATGACAGCATATACATATAATAAGTTTCCATATGGTATATATGAAATATCTACTACTTTATTATTAAAGAATAATATTGATGATACTTCATACAATGATATAGTAAATTTAATTGATGATTATACTACTTTTCTAGAAGAACATATTAAATATTGTAATAATTTTTATATTACTTGTAATACAAATAGTTATAATAAAATTATAATCGAATGTATGGTTAATTCTGAACATATGGATATATTAAGTAGTACTACGGAATCTATTATGGGTATGAAAAATAGATTAAATAATATTGAAAAACTATTAGACGAGAAAAATAATAATTATATTAGAGATATTCTATGGAGGCGCTACAGAAAATATAAAGATGAAATAAATATGTATGTTAAATATAAATAATAAACTTTGCATTGATTTTTTTATCTCTAGTACTTTAGAATCTTCTACGTGATTTCCATAATATAGAAGAAATATATTAGTATAAAAAATAAATATGTATATATAGTGTATACTACATATATTAGTTTCTCAAAAGAGCAAGAGCTACACTAGAAGAAACATAAATACGCGCTAGCATTTCTTTTATTTTTCTTTTGTTTTCCAAAAGTTTCATCCTGAAATCTAAAAGTTCACATTCATAAATCCAGTGACGTATATGTGCTCTATCTGTAGCGAATACATAATCGGAACGCAAATTGTATACTATATTACAGCTTTTTTCAAGCAATTCTTTTTCTCCAAAAATTTTAGCTCTTTTATTTTGCAAATAATTTACATATTCCGTTTCTATCAACGCTTCATCAATTAAATGTAAATAATCTTCTATTTCGTTCAATTTTTCTTCATTTTCTTTGATATTACAAGATATAAAATCTTTCATTATATCTTTGCTGTTTTTGTAAAACTCTGCAATTTCGCGATTAACTTTAAATTCCGTAAAATCATACTCATATCTTAATAACTCTATTTCTTCCGAATATTCTGATCTTCTACAGGAGAAACAAATTACTTCATCATTTTCTTCTAAATCAAAATCAAACCCATACTGCCAACTCCAGCGCGCCTGTGTAGGCGTCGATTGACTATTATTGAAAACCTTCCAATCGTTATTAACAATCCTACGATTTTTAAAAGCATATCGGGAATCTTTTTCCCGAGAAATAATATTTCTCATCTTATTCTTATTCTTTTTATCATCATTGTACTTGTTAAACTTTTTCAACTTTCTAACCTTGTTTTTAGAGGTTACGTCATACATATCAAAATTGCCGTTCATATTTAATTAATTTCCTGACGTTGATTGTGCAATTAGTCTTTTATGCGTTGTCTGGTGTTATCTGCGTTGATTGGTTATTGATACGTGTGTATGTTTATACACGTATAAATTTATCAATTTTTATATAATTATATATATATTAGAACATATTTACATTTTTATAATAGTTTTATATTATTTTTCTTTTTGGTCTACAAATTTACATAAATACATAAAGGGTATAAAATACATATATTCAAATAATAAGATGACAGAACATATTCATAATAGCGAGAATTGTGCTCTTGAAATTATTAATGGAGTACTTATGCTTACTCCATCAAATGTATTTATCATCGAAGAAGAATTTCAAAAGAACGATTTCTTAAATGATTCGATAATATTGCAATGTGAAATTAAAAATAATGAAGAAATTGTATCAAAAAAAACAACATATATGTGACTTTTAATTGATGTATGGAAGACTATGTCCATCGAGAGAGTAATACAAACTACAAAGTTTACATTTTCATTAAAAGATGAAAATGAGAATAATATGTTAGTAATGGTATGAAGAAATAAATATGTATGTTGCTACTAAAGATGCAAATAATACTTTTAAGTAATTATTGAATATGATTAATATTAATAACTATAGTATTACAATATCAATAAAATTAAAAGAAGGTAGAGTAATTCAATTCAAAACATAAAATTATATTTTGTTAAGTCATTTTGTCTTCTATTTATTTCACCAAATGCGTTATTAACTCTTTTTTTTATTTTTAATGTTTCATTATCTCATATCAAGTATGATAAGTATATTCTAAATTTACAAAAATAAAAACACATAATATATATTATAATATACATAATTTATCCTTTATTTTTGGGATTCTTCTTCCCTCTTCCTATCTTCTTTAGGTCATTAACCAACTTTATAATATTCTTGGCATATACAATTATTTCCTTTTCATCAAGATCGTCGGGCATATTTTGTATACGTTCCTTGAAAATAAGGGATAGAGCATTAGGCGCAGTAGTAGTCATTTTAAAATGCTATTTGAATGAGTTTTTCGTAAGACTTTGTAAGAATTAAGTAGTTGATATAGTAATATTAATAATATATTATTTATCAATTATTTATATTTAGTTAAAATAATAAAACAATTTATTACCAGAAATAAAAATAAAAAACACATAATATATATTATAATAGACATTTACATACTAATAAAAGCGACATATACGATAGCGATGCTAGGGATAACTAGTTCTACTGTGCGACGATTATTACTAATCATTGCAACACCTAAATTAGCACTATATGCCAATGGTTTCAATACCATATCCATATTCATTAGATTATTTTTAATAGTGTCTGACAAATCATAGAAAATACTATTATCACAATTGTATCCTCCTACTGAACTATATGCGATAGCATTTTGATTATTGCATACCTTGCATTTAGCAACACCAGAATTATCATTGTAAGTCCCAATTTCACATTCGATACACGCATTATTTTTTTCATAATATCCAACAGGACATTTTGTACAACTTTGTACTTTAAAATCTACAATACTTCCTGCAGGACATATAAAACAACTATCGTGATTATTTTTATAAGGCATATATTCTTTATTTTCAGGAATACATTCATAGCAACTATCTTCATATTTTGCAAACTTATTATTACCCACAACGTACCCTTTATTACAAAGGGTATGTACATTACTAATATTTGTTACTGCCTTAGTACATTCGATATCACCAGAATTAGAATAATAACCTACTGGGCATCGAAGACACGTTGCATTTGTAGAAGTCCTATAATAATTATCTGGACAATTCTTGCATTCAATCTTATAATTATTTTCACCTTTATAATCTTCATAATTAAATGCTTTACCTGGAAGACAATTATTCACAGTAATGATTTTCTCAGAATTGCTAATGACATCATTATATTTGATATAAGCAATATCTCTTTCATTCGAAACAGTCTTTGCACAACCGCATCTTGTTACAAAATTCATCTTATGAATACGAGCATCACAATTACCGATGTTCAAAAATGCAACAATGGTAATAGCGAGGATAGTAACTGAAAAGTACATTTTCTGTTAATATTATTATTAACAGAATTATAATCAATTTTTTTAAATTATTAAAAAAAATATAGCAAATATATCTTTTATATTTAATAATATTAGAATATGTCTACAAAAACTAAAACGACATTATTTACAAAAGATACTAATAATAATTTATCAGATAAACAATGTGAAGCATTTATAAAAGATTACAAGGAATATAAAAATGGTAAAATATCAAAAATAACTAATCCTAAAACAAATAAACCTCTTAACGACGCTGATAGAATTAAATATATATATGAAAAATGTAAGAAAAAACTCGGTATAGGTAGTGCATCTCCAAAATCTAAATCTAAATCTAAATCTAAATCTCCCGAAACAGAAGATAACAAAATTATATTAGATTCTTATCAAAAAGTTCAAGACATTATATTTATTCCTTTAAATACTTTAGCACAAAACAAAGCATTAATAAAATCTTTATTTACAAAACCAATAAAGTACGAGGAAGGATTATTAAAACTATATGAATATCTCAATTTACAACCACAAAATACGCAAAATATTTATGTTAAATCTTATCACAAGATTTTACGTGAAATTAATATAATTATTGGAATAATATATAATTATAAACGTATGTCTACGGAAATTTTAACAACAGAATATAAGTGGAAACTAAATTATAATTATAATCCTTTTGGTATACCAGAAAGCGGACAACGACCCAATATAATAGATGGTATTAAAACTACACAAAAAACATTGCAAAATATGTGGAAAAATACAAAATATTCAAATACAGATGAATATAGATGTTTTGGATTAAATAATCAACCTATAGATGAACTTAAAAAAATTATATTATATTCTGAAAATAATCATAATAAAGATGATATTATTAGAACATTAAATGATAATATAGATAAATATATCGCATTACAATTTTTCCTTGTTATCATAAGAGATGAATTATCGGATATTTATGTAAAATTACAACAAATAGAATATGTAATACAAGATTTGAATATAATAGATTCTCTCATTACAAAAGATATAGTAAATATATTATATAATAATAATAATTCAAGTTATTTATCTATAAGTAAATCTATTAGTCGGTCAGGAACTCCAAGAAGTTCTTCTAGCGGTCATAGTCATTTTCAATCTAAGGCAAATATAGCAAGATATAGAAAAACAAAAACCGACTTAGTAGCAGCAATTACTGAAAATAATATTAATGATACGGATCCATATCTTGCTGAAAAATGGGAAGATATGTCTTTAAATAAACTTAAAAATGTCATATCTTTAAGATATAAAGAAGGAGATAATACATACGGAGTTGCTTTTTATATACGGACATTATATCAAGCTTGGGATCATTCTGTAAAATATCATAAACCTTTTAGAAATCCTTATACAAGAAAGGATTTTACAGAAAAAGATAAAGAAGATATAATGAATGCCATTATATTAATGTATCCTGGTATACAAAGACCAAAAATGTCAACAGGAAGAAAAGATATATCTTTAAATTTTCTTTATATTAATAATACTACTGTTATTACTTTCAAATATAAAGTAAAAATAAACAATGTAAATATATTAGTACCTCTAATAAAGATTACAGTACCTGCGATTTTTGATATTGATGTTGAACCCGCTTATATTCAACAATATTTATTTGAAAACATATTGCAACTCAATAAAACTAAAAAAACATTTGGAAAAGATGCACTTCTAAAACCTTTACCAGTATTATTAGAGAATAATAATTTATCATTATATAATTACTATCAATATAAGGAGTTTTTTGATAAAATTAAAAATGCCTTATAAATCATGAATCAATAACTAATCTTCTTTTTATGTAAAAAATATAACAATTATATGCCTATTTATAATATTATATTTCATAATATTAGAACATGTCTACTGACGCAAAAACTGCATCATTTAAAAAAGATAAAAATAATAATTTAACAGAAAAACAATGCGAGGTATTTATTAAGGATTATAAGGAATATAAAAATGGTAAGATATTAAAGATAAATAATCCAAAAACTAATAAATCACTTAATGACGAAGATAGAATCAAATATATATATAATATATGTAAAAAAAAACTAGAATTGGATAGTGAATCTCCAAAACCTAAATCTAAATCTAAATCTAAATCTCCCGAACCTGAAGATTACGAAATTATATTAGATTCTTATAACAAAGTTCAAGATATTATCTTTATTCCCTTAAATACTTTAGCGCAAAACAAAGCATTAATAGCATCATTATTTACAAAACCAATAAAGTACGAGGTAGGATTGTGGAAACTATGCGGATATCTCGATTTACAACCAGAATACATGCAAAATATTTATGTTAAATCTTATCACAATATTTTACGTGAAATTAATATGATTATTAGAAGAATATATAATTATAAGGATACGTCTAGAGATATCTTAACAAAACAATACAATTGGAAACTAAATTATAAATATAATCCTTTCGCTATACCAGAAATTACTCCACGACCTAATATAATAGATGCTATTAAAACTACAAAAAAAATATTAAAAAATATGTGGGCAAATACAAATTATCTAAATACCAGCGAGATTAGATGCTTGGGATTAAACATAGAACCTATAAATGAACTAAAAAAAATTTTATTCTATTCACAAACTAATAAAAATAAAGAAGATATTATTAGAAATTTAGATGATAATATGGATAGATATATGGCGTTACAATTTATTCTTGTCCTTATAAGGGATGAAATGTCTGGAAATGTTCATTTTATTAATAAAAATGGAGTAAATTCGCATTTAGAAATAATAGATTCTCTTGTTACTAAAAATATCATAAATACATTATTTAATAATAACGATGATTCTATTTCAATTAGTAAATCCATAAGTTGGTCAGGTACTCCTAGAAGTTCTTCTAGTGGTCATAGTCATTTTCAATCAAAAGCTAATATCGAAAGATATAAAAAAACAAAAGCAGAATTGGTTAGAGAAATTACAGAAAATAATATTAATGATACAGACCCATATCTTGCGGAAAGTTGGGAAGATATGTCTTTAAATAAACTTAAAAACGTAATATCTTTAAAATATAAAGAAGGAGGTAATACGTACAGTGTTGCATTTTATATAAGAACATTATATCAGGCGTGGAGAAATGCTATTAAAGACAGAGCGGATTTTAAAAATCCTTATACAAGAAAGGAATTTACAGAAAATGATAAAGAAGATATAATGAATGCTATGACACTATTATATCCTAAAATACAGAGACCAAAATTAGGCGAAGGAAGAAGAGATATATCAATAGATGTTTCTCCTAGCTTTAACGGAACTCGAGCGGTAACCTTTAAATTTCAATATATAATTAAATTACACAATAGAAGTTTATTAGTACCTATAATAAGTTTTACAATACCATTAGTTTTTAATGTTGATGTTGAACCCGCTTATATTCAACAATATTTATTTGATAACATAGTCCATCTTAGTAGAAATAAAAAACTATTTGGTAAAAACATGCCTTTAAAACCACTGGATGTATTATTAGAGTATAATAATGAGACATTGAATAATTACGATGAATATAAGGATTTTTTCGATAAAATTAAAAATGCTTTATAAATAATTATTACATCAATATAAAAAATATATAAATATATTATTGCTTTTCTTTAGAAATACTTAGCATTCTTTAATTAAAAGTTTGATACGAAAGCAATACTTTTATGCGTCCCATATACAATAGGGTTTAAAATATTCTCGATATTAACAATATTATTATTAAATGTTTCTGCCATATTGTGAAAGATACTATTTTCACAAGTATATCCTCCTGTAGAAACAAATGCCAGGGAATGTTTGTTCGAGCATACTTTGCAATGTGTCGCACCTGCTTTATCAGCATATGTTCCAACTTCACATTTAACACATTTATTATCTTTTTCGTAATGTCCAATAGGACATTCTTCACAGAAAGTAGCACCGTACTTTACAATACTTCCTGTTGGACAGGTAAAACAACTGTCATGATTATTTTTATAAGGCATATATTTTTTATCACCCAACTTATAGCATTCGATACAACTTGCGGTATGAATACCAAACTTATTAGAACCGATTATTTTTCCTTTTTCGCATAAGGTGTGAACATCGCTAGAATTTGTTTCAGATTTTTTACACTCAGTCCATCCACTCTTAGAATAATAACCTTCGGGGCAATGATAACAAGTGTGATTAGTAGAAGTTCTGTAATGATTTTCTGGACACGGAACACAATTAATGCTATATTTATCAGTATTGTGTTTAGCGAAAACATTTCCTGCTTTGCAATTATTTAGAGTAATAATTGCATTCAATTCTTTATTATGCTCTGATAGAAATTCATTATGTTGCGATAGGTAATCTTTTTCTCTTTCCATTTTTCTTACAACTTCATAATCACAATAAGAACCTCTACTACTGCTTTTATGCATTCTATGGATACGCGCTTCAGCGTTGGAAGCGAAAGCGAAGATTGTGACGAAAGTCAGGGACAATTTTGACATAATTGTGTAATAAATATAAAGAGGTTTATAATCAATTTTTTATTTATATTATAAATTATGGAGCAAATCATTTATTATATATTATTATAATAGAAATGTCTGGAAGTATAAAAAGTTCAATTTTTAATAAAGACAAAAATAATAAATTATCAGTTAATCAATGTCAACATTTTTTTAAAGATTACAATAATTTTAAAAAAGGCAGAGTAAAAAAAATTTTTAATCCAAAAACAAATAAGCAACTAGTAGATAAAGATAGAATAGAATTTATATACTTATACTGTAGGAAAAAAGTAGGATTAGACGACGATGTATCTTCGGCATCATCTTCAGTATCATCTTCTAGATCATCAGGTTCTTCGATAAGTTCTACTTCTTTAGATAATGAAATACTTTTAGATTCTTATTCTAAAGTTGAAGATATTATTGAATTGCCCTTAAATGATATTGTTAAAAATAGAGAAATTATTTCTAACTTATTTTCAAAACCTATATCATTAGATACTGGTTTATTAAAATTAAAGGAGTATCTAGAAAAAACTGATAGAATGCAAAATATATATGTCGATGCTTATTATAGATTTTTAGAAGAAATTAATAAGTTAATAAATGAAATCTATTACAATAATACTTTTGCCGCGAACTTACTTACTTTAAAATATAATTGGAAAAAGGACTATAAATATAATCCCTTTGAAATTCATGAAGATAGCAGTATAGAGGAGTCCGTTAAAAAAAATGCCAAAGATTTAAAAAAATTGTGGGTAAACATCAAAGATCTCAACAATGATATCAGAGTGAGTGATTTCATGTTTATTACTTATAATGAGTATAAAAACATTATTACATATTCTGAAAATAACAAAAATCACAATGAAATGATGACAAATTTAGATAATAATAAATTTAAGTATTACGCTATACAATTTATTCTAGTACAAATCAGAGATGCAAATTCAAAAAATCCATATGTATATGATAATACTAATGATACTATTAAATTAATTGATAGATTATTATCTAAAAACATTTTTCAAACCACAAATATTTCGAAATCAGTAAGTAAATCTATAAGTTGGACTGGAACTCCAAGAAGTTCATCGAGCGGTCACAGTCATTTTCAATCTAAAGCAAATATAGTAAATTATAGAAAAAAAAAAGAAGAGTTAGTTGCAATAATTAATGATAATAATATTAATGATTCTGATCCTTATATGGTTGAAGAGTGGTCTGATATGCCTTTAAGAAAATTAAAAAACGTTTTATCTATAAAATACACAGATAGTAAAGGTAAGACATTTAGTTATGCTTTTTATGTAAGAACATTATATCAAGCGTGGAGAAAAGCAGTTAAATATAGTGAACCTTTTGTAAATCCTTATACTAGAAAGTTATTTACCGCAAAGGATAAAGATGATATATTAAATGCCATGATGATTTTATACCCTGGTATAAAAAGACCTGTATTAGGGTTTGGAAGAAATGATATAGTGTACAAAAAATATATAGGGGAACCTAATGTTATGTTCATACTTTTTAAATATGTAGTTAGAATACCAAATAATCAACCTTTATTGGTAGAAGTTATAAATATTGAAATTCCTCTTAGTTATGAAATTGAATTTCCACCAGAATATGTTCCGCAAATATTATTCGATAATATAGAGATACTTATAACAAATAATAAAATTTTTGGAAAGGATTTACCTCTTAAACCGTTGAATATATTTAATGAATTTAATAAGATGAGAATTTTAAATTTTCAAACTTATAAATACATCTTTGATAGTATTAGAAATGCTATATAAATTCGCCTAATTTTTAAATATATATTATTATACAGACCTGGCGATTAATCTGAAAAAGTCTAAATATTGTTCTTCAGTAGTAATATAAGAATTATAATATTTTGCAAAAGCAGGATGTAATTTAAAAGGTATTTTTTTGCCTAATATTATATTTCTATTTCCTTTTTTCATATTTTCTATATTGTAAAATAATATTGCTGGAGAATACTCTACTTGACTTTCATCATTATATAATTCTAAATTATTTATAATATTTATACACAATATTCTAATATAGTTAGGGTTTGTTAAAGTGCCTGCATTAAACCATATATTTATTCTCCAGAAATATATTCCATTTTCACGAATCATTTCTACATCTTGGTAATGGATATCTGAACGCTGTATACTATTTTTAGGTATTCCTATATTCTGATATTTTCTATCAAGAACATTTAATATATTACGTTCATCATCAACAGTAAATGGTACTCTTGTAATTGGGTTAATAAATTGTTTCCCTTTTATAACAGCATTTTTCCAATCAGTATATAAACTCTTAGCATAGAAAGCATATGTATATATGCGCCCATTTAATACATTTGATATTTTTACAACTAATTTTAATTTATCCATAGATAAATCTACCCATTTTACACCTAAATATGGATCCGCATCATTAACTGTTCTAGGATTATTCCCATTATTCATTATATAATTAACATATTCTCTTTTTCCTATTTGATTATATATCGTATTCATAGTAGCATCTCTGTCTTCATCGTCGCTACTTTTGCTACCACTAGAACTGAATGACTTAGAAACATCAGGGTCGTTTATCATAAAATCCATATTTAATAATTTTCTCATTAATCTTTTACACGATACCATATGTTGTGCTATTTCAGGGTCTCTTACGGCATTATGTAGAACTAATCTGCATATATAATATAAGGTAAAGTAGTAGTATTTATTTTGAGCAAATCTTCTAATTAAATTATTGCCTGTCGCAGTAGTATAATTCTCATTATTAGTAAAATTTCCCATATTTAATTTTCGAGTATCATCAAATATTGCGCTTATAAATTCTTTTTGGCATAAATCACTGAATAGCATTATTTTATTTTTATTGTGTGTACCGAATGCATTTATAATCATTTTTGTAAATTCTCCACGATTAATAAATGGGTCAAATTTGGGTATCATAGATGATAACTGTGCAATATATAACCGATATTGATTTATATCTTGGCGTTTATTGTTAGGATTATTTAAAAATTTTTTTAATACTTTCAAACCCTTATTATAACTTATAGGTACCTTAAAAAAACTTTTTATTATTAAACGATTATAACTATGAGTTTCTATAGGAAGGTTTATAATTTGTTCTATATCATTTTCACTTAATATTTTTATTTCTTTTTCGTAATCTATAGATAAATCACTTTTTGAACCTGAAGACAATTTTGCCATCTTAGTTATTTTAGAGAGATTTGCCGATGATGAAGATTTAATGTTAAACATTTCAACGCATTTATCGTATATATATTTTATTTGCGACGCATTTTTAATAATCTTACGGGTCTTAGGATGTTTTATAGCGGATATCTTACCATTTATTAAATCGTTATAATCTTTTATAAATCTAGTGCATTGATTTTTATTTAATATATTGGTCTTATCTTTTATCACATGCGACATTTTACTAGTTACTGAATTCATTCTCTATTTATAATAAATAATTTATATTTATAATTCTATTAATTCATCATTTACATATCCTAATTCTTTATACTTTTCAAAACAATTTTTATACATATTGTAGTCTGTAAATCGAAAACATGCATAATCTCCTTTTTCATTTGTCATAAAAAAATAGGTTTTTTCCATATCTATATAAATATATAAATATAATTTTATTTATATGTATAAATGCTAAGTATTATTTCGCTAATTGTATATCTATATCTATTAAACGCTATATACATTGGGAGAATAAATCCGTATGTTAAAAAAATAGATAATAACGAAATGCCTTTATTATCAAATGTCAATACTGATATTAAAAGTAAACCAATAAGGAGCAAATTTTGTAATTTTAAATGCGATTGTTTCTTTTCTCATAGCGTTAAAAATGATAATATTTGCGTTCCTAATTGGATAAAACCTCTAGGATTATAATATGATATTTAATGCTTTATAAATTTATATGCTTAAGTGTATTAATCCATACTGTAAAATAGTATATTTTAAATGTAATTTTTATGAATATATTATATCATATAATAATATATTTATAGTATAATAGAATTATATTATATGAATGATATTATAGATAATTATAAAAAAAGATTAGAAGATAGCAAAAAGAAAACTGTAAATGGAACTTTAAACATAAATCTAAAAGATATAGATATTAAATCCAAAAATTTTCAAATAGCGGCAAATAATAATTATTATGATAAGAGTAATGTTCATGTTGAATTGAATAATAATTTTAATAGCATTAATATGGACAATGGACTAACCACTTTAAATATTGTAATTGTTATTAATAAAAAAATAATTTTATCTAAGAATATTCATAAATTAAATAATAACATAGATGATGTAAAAAATTTATTTAGTAATAGTGCAAATAATACATGTGGTTTTATAACATACATTATAAATTCTACTAGAAACCTATTTATTTTTTGTAATGATAAAAGTAATACAATTTCTGCACGTTTAAAAGACGATGACTTTAAATTTAAAGATATAACTAATGATTTTGAAAATGATAGTTTATTATATGAGTTATATAATAAAATTATTAAATTATTGGAAAAACACGCTGATACAGTCGCTAATTAAATAATATACTAAATATTAATATATACATATATATTAAAGGTTTTTTGAATATTATGAACAGGGGTAAATATGCATATGATCCTGCATATGCTGTAGATCCGCTTATGCGTAATGCTACTAGATACGTGACATCACCGCTTAGAACAGCGTATACACCTATGCCACCGTATCGTATAGCTTATACACCTACGCCACCACCTCGCCTTCTACCTCCTATACCTCCGGCACAACCGCGTCCTCTACCTCCTACACCTGCTGTATCTGCATCTATGGAATCTGCGCCTGTGCCACCACCTCGCCCTAGTAAACGTCATAATAGTGGTGATGTATTTGGTCCTACATTATCTTCATTTGTAGAACCAAATATATTACAATCATCCGTCCTTTCAATTCCTTCAACATTGGTGCCTACATCAATTGCCAATATTATCAAACCTCTTGAAGAAAATAAGGCAACGTCTGGAAATTCAGGTTCTATTACAGATCCTTTTAATACTATACCTAATGGTAATATCAAACCTCTTGAAGAAAATAAGGCAACGTCTGGAAATTCAGGTTCTATTATAGATCCTTTTAATACTATACCTTCTGGTAATATCAAACCTCCTGAAGAAAATAAGGCAACATCGGGAAATTATAAATACTCTTATATCATAGCAACCGATTCAATCAATGATACTAGTTCTACAAATGATGCTGATGAAAATTCTAATTCCAATTCTTATGAACCAAATATGCCTTTTAATATATTAAAAGAAAGAGTTAAATCGTTAAATGATGCTGGGGATAAAATATATGTTATTGTTAAAATTAAAAGTAAAAAAAATAAGAAAGATTTAAAATATAAAGATCAAGATCTTCCAGTTCCGGTTGTAAATAAAAGTATTAAAATTGATAATGCACCAATATATACAATATATAAAAATTATAAAAAAATACTAAATATAGAAAGAAATGCTGGTGAAGAAAGACTATATGAAGCATTAAATGATTTTAAAAATGC
>Ga0102864_1000180_pt1 | contig 16637 bp, 37 predicted proteins | sample Colrivmet1449B02_FD_84976 | JGI IMG/M metagenome (GOLD analysis project Ga0102864, IMG submission 84976) | Estuarine microbial communities from the Columbia River estuary - metaG 1449B-02 | ecosystem: Environmental > Aquatic > Marine > Intertidal zone > Estuary | place: USA: Columbia River...
TGGATCTCTTTCAGAGTGGGAAACGCAGTATTCATTGTTTAAATAGATTACCAGAGTTTTTCAGAAGGTCAAGCCACTTTTTTTAGTTTTTTTGTTCTTGACATTGGGTGACTTTGTGGCATCCTGGCCGACCCTTTGGACACCGGTGAATATTTTCAAGAATGTCGTTGACTTTGGTTTGGGTTGTGGTAGAGTATCTGAACAATGATTGATTCTTTGCCTATTGAGAGTTACGAAGTGCTTCAGGCCGACTCTGAAATCAACCTGGACCCGTATGTGGAGTGTGCTGTGACGGTCAAGCTTGAGTGTGGCGTGACCTTGGACGGGTATGTGGCCGTGGACCTTTCGGGTCAGCCTGACTGGTCCACGTTTGAAATGATGTGTGTGGTTGGGGCTTGACATTTGATAAAAACCTGATAATCTAGCTGCACAATGAATAACAAGTCATGGAAGCCGGAAGTGAAGGTCGATGGTAGTTGGGCTACGAACGGGTTGCGGTTTGCTACCCAGGCCGAGGCGTTTGAGAGTGCTATGCAGACTCGGATGCGTTGGTGGGTGGTCGAGGACGTTCGGGCTACTGAGTCCCAGGATGAGGTCAACTACCAGATGGTTGACGGCAAGTTGGTCGCAGTTGAGCCTGTTGGGGCTTGACATTCAATAAAAAGCTGATAGACTCTTAGAACAATGACTCCTTGGAAGCACGCTGAATCTACCGCTCGCAAGTGGGGTGGCACTCCCGCCGATTACGTTCATATTCACGATTGGTTTGATGAGACCAAAGCCTTTACTGGTGATTGGACCCATCGGGCTCTTCGCCATCACAGTGCCGGTATTCAGTGGGCGATTGAGCGGTTTGGTCATGCTGTGGTGAACAGCAAGGGTCAAGCGATTCCGGTCAAGATGATTGCGGAACAACACGTTGAGGAAGACTGTGGGTTTATTCCTACGCCGGCGGACTATTTGAAGGTGCTGGGTGCGAATCCTGAACCGTGGATGCTCAAGGTGGGTCGCCGGACTGTGGAACAGGCGATGGTGATTGGTTGAAAAAAGGTGCTTGACATTTTAGAAAAAGCTGGTAAACTGTTAGAACAATAGATAATAAAACAAAATGAACATTGAACCGATTAGCAAAGAGTTGTTTGAGAAGCTGACCAAGTTGGGTGTGCGTGAAGTGACGCTCAACTTCAGTGGTGGGTCTGACGAGGGCTATCTGGACGTTGATCTGGACTCGGGCATGGACTATTCTGACGAGGAGGTTCGCAAGCTTGTGAATGAGATTGAGTCATGGGCTTGGTATGCTTACTCTTATTCGGGTGCTGGTGAGGGTATCGACTATGGCGACACGATTGTGTATGACCTGGTGAACCGCAAGGCACGTGCCAGTGAGTGGATTATGGAACGAACTGACCGAGACCTTGGCGAGAAGGGTTTCGGCATTGTGGACTAACTGTTGGGGAAAAAACCTTGGGGTCAGGTCAAAAAGCCCCTTTGAAACTTAAAACTTAAAAAAAACTATGAAGACTTTATTGATTGTGGTGAGTGCTATTGTGGGTGTGGTTGCGTTGGTGATTGGGTTGAGCGCTTTGTTTGCTCTGCCTGTGATGTGGTTGTGGAACTATGTGATGCCGCACCAGTTTGGGCTCAAGGAGCTGGACTTTCTTCATGCCTGGGCGATGAACGTGCTGTTTGGGTTTCTGGTCAAGGGTAGCACCTACCAGCACAAGTCCAAGGAGTGATGCTTTTTTGAAAGAAATCCCTTGACTTTTTTTATGGTCTGGGGTAATCTAGCTGCACAATGAACGACAACATGACTCTCACTGAGAGGTATAGTAACGACAACAAGATTCGCAACTATGTCCGAATTCATGATCCTGGGCATAGTTGGTTGGAGGTGCCTGCTAAGGATGTCCGAGATGCGGCTGGTGTGTGGGATCAGATTACTCCTTATTCGCCTTTGAAGCGACATAAGTTCTATTTGGAGGAGGATTGTGACATGTATACCTTTTATAAGGCGATGATTGACAAGGGGTATAGTGTTAACATTACCAACATCAATGTGGATGATTTTGATGAATATTTGAATAGTCTATGATATTGAATAGGACTTATACATACAATGTGACCAACTTTGTTTGGGGTGATTTACCTCAGAGTGTGTTGGTGGCATTGTTTCGAGATGGTAGGACTTGTGCTCCTTTTATACAACAACAGCTTCCCATATGGTTTCCCGAGCTGAAATATGTTGATGAAAGTGGATATGATCATGTGGCGGGTGATCGTAAGTATGAACACAAGAGTTTCACCAAGGGTGGTTGCATATTTGCACCTTCCAACATGGTAGGCTCTGGACGTAAGATTGATGAGGGTATTGTTAATGAACATATCAATAATACCAAGTTGACTTATATTATTACCGACATCACCGAGTTTCCTGTTATACGGGTTCGATTTGTTGATGGTAAATCTTTGATCAAACAATATCCCAACTGCAAAATTAGCAAAACCAAGAAAGCACAATTCTTCGACTTGACAGTTAAGTGATTGTGTTGTAGACTGTAAACCATGACAAATCGTATGACCTCTTCCCACGGTATTTCTGTTTTCACCGGAACCATTGACCAACTGCTTGCCAACACAATGACTATTGATGTTGATGAGCTTGATGCCAACATTGAATATGATAAGCTAATCAAACAGATTATGGATATGTTTGATGTTGACAACGCAGAAGCTGATAAGATGGTCAAAGAAGCAATGGGTCAATGTATTCAAAAAGAACTCAATGACATGGTTGATGACGGAACTGTCAATATCGTGGGATTCAATGAAGAAGGTGAACCATTGTATGGTCTAAACGACAAAGCCAAGAAACCAAAGAAAAAGAAGTAACACAATTTTATATGTCCTTATGGTGTAATGGATAGCACATGGTTCTTCTAAAGCTATAGTCTAGGTTCGAATCCTAGTAGGGACACCAATTTATATTAATATTCACTATAGTTCCACAGTAGTGGGTAGCATCGTTCGTAGAAGTAAGCGTGGCAATGTGGAGGTGGGGCAGTCATATAAAAATCATAGCATCTTTGCCACCATGCTTTTGATTTGTTGAGTATCATTGACTTGGGAACACTGTATGCTATGCCTGGGCTAAATGTCCAGCAAATAACATCATCAACAGTGTAATTGGTTTTGACCAGGCTGTTTAACCCATCCAAATACTCTTGTCGAATAGGTGTAAGCATTTCCCAATAATCCACAGTAATAGTGCCTGGTATTGATATTCCATGGGGATTGTAGCATTCAGTATGATAAACATTGATATACTGTAATTTGCTACCGTCATACTCATGATTCAATATTGACTGCGGTATCTTGCTAAGATCATTCACACCAGGTGCCCAACGAGGCCAATCCATATGATCATCAAATCTGGGTTGCAACATTAGCAATTCATCTGCTAAATTGTCATAATTGGTCAGAATGTGCCAAAGCTGGGTTTCAAGGTCTCTGCCAACATTAGGTCTGGCCTGGGCCGGAAGGCCGAACGAACTGTTTCCCTTATTATAAATCACCACCTCTGGTTTGTCAACGAAATCTTTCAGCCATTCAAACATGCTTTCTGGTTCGTTGCAACGGGTCAAAACGATTTGTCTGCTCATGGTGTGAAGGTGTGGGCTGGTGGCACGGTTTGGTTGGTGTGTTGGTTGATCACGGCACTGCTGCTGTTGATCAGGTTGTTGGTTGTGGTCAGATCCTTGATGATTTGCTCAACCAGAGATTGTAGCAATGGAAGGCTACGGTCATTGATCTGGGAACGAACCTCGACGTAGGCGGCCAGCTTTTCTTGCAAATAAACTGGGTTGAAGCTACTGGATGGCAGATTGGAATAAGTTGGCATAACTGCTCATAAGTAGAAATAGGCGCAGCAAAAAGACCGTCTTTTTACGTTAGACGGACAGAAACGACAATGAACTCACACCGACTCAGCCTTTTGTTTCTTGTAGAGGAGGATGTAGCTCTAAAACACCCTCAGAAGTTCTCAACTGGCGACCAGATGAGAAAGTGGATGATATTGAACCTGTCGGCGAATGTAGGTCACATCCTCACGGTCAGCAGGCTCAATCACATACAAATTGTTTTTATAAGCCACCAGCAGATTGTTGGCATGTCGATCAAACAGCATTTTGCCAAACACTGGCTTGATGTCTTGATCATCCGAAACATCGACCACCTCATGGCGGCCGGACTGTCCCGGGGTCATATACCAAATAGCACAGATCTTAGTCATTCGAATATTAGCAGTTAAAGGTTTAAATCAGGTTGATGCCACTGGTCAGATCGCCATCGTTCAGGTTGTCGATGTTGTTGATCTTGGACTGAACTCGACGACAAGCATGTTCCTCAATGGTATCAGCGGCGAACATCACCTTCTGAACACACGGAGTCTTGCCCTCAGCACGGTGAATTCGACCCAGAGCCTGAACCAGATTGATGGCACTGAAACTGGGACTGATCAACGACATACGAGGAGCACCACCAATCAGATCATGAAGATTAATACCAGCATTACCAGCAGCCAGATTCGCAATCATGACTCGCTTGGTGTTGTTCTGGAAGGCATCAATGTCGGCATTTCGCACCTTCTCGCTTTGACCACCAACGATCATCGCAATCTGGTTCTTGAGCTTCGCATTTTTGTCCAACTTCTTACGAATGGCAGTCACGGTGTCGGTATAGTTAACAAAGCACACGGGACTGACACCCTCGGCATGCATGTCTTCGATCCAGTCAACCATGGTAGGCACCTTGAGCAACTCAGCCAAACGACGAGCCTTGGTCATGATAGCAAACTGGTGTTGACTATACTCGGCACTCGACTCTTCCAGATCCGCCAGCTCCCGCTCCATCATCTCATAGACCCGATTGATCTTGTCGGTGTTGGACCCCATGTCAAAGCACTCGGCGTAAACACGGTTGTCGGGGAAGATCTGACCAAACTGAGTGCGAGTCATGCGACTAGCAATCTTGGTGACGTTGAACAATTGGGTATGCATCGTCCGCATCGCCCCTTGAGTTCGACTGTCAGCCAGATCGATGCCATAGGCACCAAAGCGACCAGTTCGGTAGGCACCACTCTGAAGCAGAAAGTCCTTGAAGTTGGTCAAACCATGAAGCAGAGTGGCAAACCCAAAGCTCTTCATCTCCAGAGGATTGGTAGCCGCCGTAGCACTCAGCATCAGAGTCTTATAATTCTGAAAGCGAAGCGCAATGAGGAAGTCGCTGTTCTTGGAATTCCAACCCTTGCACTTGTGCACTTCATCCAGAATCACCAGAGCGTGCTTGGGAAAGTGCAATTGATAGAAGGTGGCATTGTCGTCACGATCATTCTTGAAGGTGAGGTAGGGAGTGTTGCCACGCATCAGCTTCTCGTAGTTGATCACGGTCACAGCCTTGATGCCGAAAGCTTCAAGCACAGTATTCCAACCACGACGGACGACCTTGGGGCAAACCACGACGATGGGAACGTTGAGGTTCTTGGCGACCCAGGCAGCCACGTAGGTCTTGCCACAGCCAGTCTCGGAGAGGTCAGCAGCCACACCATTCAGAAACAGACTGTCGAGAATCCGTTGAGCGTGGGGACGCTGAGGTTCCAAAAGATTAGAAACGTTCAAATTCATTGTTCGTATACTTTACACCAAGTTCACACCAACGTCAAGCACCTTTTTATTATTCGTTTTCAGCAGAGGTCTTGATCGTGGGAGCAACCAACGGAGCACGCATCGCCAGAATCACCTTGATGAGCTGATCGGTCACAAAGGTCACGCACATGCAAAACAGCATGTAAACGACCACCATGAACGTCACAAACATCAGGTAGTTGGGAATGGTCTCGGTGATGTGCTTGTAAAAATCCAGAAGGTTCATCTTGAAGAAAATGCTAAGCCAAATGGGCATCATTGTCAATAAAAAGATCAACCAACCTTAGCCACCATGGCATCCAGCTTGTCCGCCGGAATCAGACTCGCCACCTGTTTCCAATAGCGAGGCATCTTCTTGTAGACGATAGCCATCTGCTTGGGACTCAGGTTGCGACCATTGTTGACCTGGGTGGCGAAACTGGAGAGGATGTTAGCGTCCACGCCACTGAACCCCACACCATTGTCTTCCTTGGTGATGCCAGAGCTCTGCTCGTCCAACGTCTGGCGTTCGTAGATCTTGACCAACGCCCGAATAGCCCAAGCGGGGTTGGTAGCGAGTTGGCTCTTGATGTAGTCCTTAATAACCGTCTTCATTGTGAAGCTACTGTATCACGGGGATTGGGGATTGTCAACAGGTATTCGCACGATTTCTGCAAGTAATCCGGCCGCCCCAGACCAGTGCTTAACCTGGCAGTTTACCAGGTTCCGGCCGCAGTTGTCAAGGGCATTGTGGGATAAAAAAAGTAGGCAAAAATGCAGAAAATCTGTTGACCCCAACGACTTTTCTGGTATTCTTATAAACGTCAACGGCGCCACTGACGGTGCCAACAACAACAAGAAAAAGAAAGTTACAAATCGTATGGGTTCTAAGTCTAATCGTGGTCCTGGTCGTCCTGCCAAGTTCGTTGAGCTGAACAGCACCGACATCTTTTCGTTGAAGGACGCTTTCGCTCTCAATCCTGGCACTGCTACGCTCACGGTGCGGAAGCGTGTGAATCAGTTGGTTGAGTCTGGTGTGTTGACCCGGCTCAACAAGACTGCCAAGACTGGTGGTCGTGGCAAGCCTGCTGCTTTGTTTGTTTCGACCAAGGCGCTTCAGAAGCGGGCTGAGGCTCGTTTGGCTGAGAAGGCTGCTCGACAGGTTGCTGCCTAAGTTAGTTGAATAGACCTTGGGGTTAGGTTAAAAAGCCCCATTGTTTTCGTTATAACAAATACTATTTATTAGGCGTGACCAAAAAGCAACTAAAAGAGTCATCTGACAGATACAAACGATGTTATGATCAAGTTCTAAACTCGTTGCCACTGTGGCGACAAAATGCTGTAAAAGAAGATGTAACAGCAAAAAAGAACAGTGGATTGCTTACTGACTTTGTTCGTTTGGTCATAGAAGCAGCTGAACGTGAAGAGTTAGCTGATATTGAACAAAAGACTGTTCGCAAGAAATTTTCAAACACTGTAAGTGATAAACAACCAATAAATAAAATATGAGTGACGTAAAAAGGTTATATGGTGATAAAGGACAGTATCTTGGATCAATTCGTGAAGATAGTGTCAATATTCGTGCTTATGACCAAAATGGTAAACCTGTAGGCACTTATAATAAGAGTGCTGACCAAACTTATAATGCCAATGGCACCCGACAAAGCTTCGGAAACACTGTGGTAGGTCAACTGGGTAGAAAATAAAAATATTCAAAGAAGTTGACAATAAGGCATTATTCAGATAAACTGTATTTCGTAAGTTAAACAACAAAACATAAAAAACATAAATATGGAAACCAATACTGTTAGTTCAAACGTCAATACCAACACCGTGGCAGTCACCGAGGTCAAGGCAGTCAAGTCTGTCAAGACCAAGGCGACCAAGGTTCCCGGCAAGTTGGGTCGCAAGCCTACTGCTGTGGCTGAGATCACCAATGACGAGTTCACCATCGCAGACCTTGAGAAGGCTAATGCCAACGTCAAGAGTCCCACCATTCGTGCTTTTGTGGCTCGAAACGTGGCTAGTGGACGCTATGAGGTGGTTGCGACCCGAAAGAGTGGTGGTCGTGGCAAGCCTGCCAACGTGTATCGTGTCAAGGCTTAAGATTTGGAAACTCAACTTCCAGTGGAGCTGAAAGACTGCTTCACTGGAAGATGTCAAGCAAATAATAACAAAAACAGATAGATAGAGTATGGGAAAGAGCTGGAAAGAAGGTCGTGGCAAGTGGGACAAGTTCGATAAGCGTGCCAAGAAGATCCGCAAAGATAAGAAGTCCAAGGGTGGCAAACCCAAGGAAACCGAGTCTTTCGAGGAACAGTGGTAAGCTGAGCGATTGCTACGAAATCTGACCAAGGGGGCTTGACAACATCAACTCCCTGTGGTATTCTGTTCTCACGATGAAGATCAAGGTTCGCAAAACTTGGGGTGACCTCAAGCCGGTCACCAAGATCAAAAACTCTCAAAAACACTACTCCCGCAAAAACAAGTGGGGTAATCGTTTCGAGGACTAACCACAACAACTAACCCAAAAACATCATGAAGTATTACATTAGCTGGATTGCTACAATCGCCACCATCGCCTGTCCGTTTATGTGTTTCACCGCTTCAATTCTGAACTTCAGCAACACCGAGGTGTCCACACTGTATCTGCTGTTGGGGCTGTTCAGTCTCGACGGTATGAGCAACGTCAAGTTCCCTAAGCGTGACGAAGCTGTCGAAGCCGAGTCTGACACCAAGAACTAAAATAAGCTGGACCCACAATGAAAATTGGTGTAGTCTCTTGGCAGACAGCTCCTGGTGCCGACACGCACATTGACGTTCTCAAGGTGTGTAACAACTGGAGAAACTGGACTCAAGATCAAAACCTCAACCCTAACCGTATTCCCAACATGAACAACATCGACGCTGATTACAATCCGTTTCCTGAACTGACCGACGAAGAGCTGGATGCCGTGGTGAACGAGCTTCCTACTCCTACTCCAGAGGCTATTGCCCTCTACAACGCCAAGATTGAGTTTCTTCACACCATCAACAAGGAGGTTGGCGTGTTTCAGGACGTAGTGGTTGCCGACGAGACTGACGAGATCAAGCTCGCAAACTCCGGCAAGTATGTCAACGAATATTCCATGTCAAGCCGATAAAAAAAGCTTGAACTAACCGTTGACTTTGCTCCATAACCTGGTAGAGTATTCAGACGATGAAGACACTTGAGAAGGAGTTTGTGATGAATGCTGACAGCACTGGTAACCATACCTTTCGTCAGCTACGTAAGGAAAACGGTGTTGCTCTGTATGAGCGAATCCGTCCAGACAACAGTCACTTCGGCTACGAGGTGTTTGTCATCAAGACCGTCAAGGCAGGCAAGAAGCTGCCTGGTGGCAAGGTGGTAGAGGAAGACTACGAACGCTACCCCGGTGCTCATGTCTGGGGTAAGACCGCCTGGAGTCCCAAGGATCTGGACACTGCCGAAGCCAAGTTCGATGAGCTGGTCAACATGGTCAAGAGTGAGGCGGGACAGCCAAAGCGCCGTGGTCGCAAGTCCAAGAAGGTGAGCCTGGTGCTTCCCAAGGGCGAGTTCACGATGAAGATGCTGATTGCCGAGACTGGGTTGACTCAGCCGGTGCTGTATGTTCGCCTTCAGAAGCTGATCAAGGAGAACAAGGTCAAGGAGGTGGGTCGAGTTAAGCCGGAAGGTGGACGGGGTAAGGCAATGGTTGTGTATCAGACCGTTTGATCCAAGTCAAGGCAAATACCTGGTTTTAGCCGGGTATTTTGCCCCTGCGGCCGGGTGCGATTTTCGATAAAAAGTGCTTGTGTTTTGAATGGGGTGTGGTAAAGTAGCTGCACAATGAAAGTCTATCAGACCATCGAAAAGGGTAACGGAGCCACCTACCGCAACAACAAGTGGACTGTGTATGAGCACAGCACCTATCCTCGGTCCAGTGTGCTGGCTGGTCAACGTCGTCGTGTGTGGATGGACGACTTTGAAACTCTGGATGAAGCGAAGGCTGCCTATCCCAAGGCACAGGTGAGTGGTGCGACCTATCAGGCTCCGTATTTGGAACACCTGCCCAAGGACGATGACTACTAATACTTAAAAAAAATCGTTGACTTCTTCAACTTATTCCTGTAATCTAACTGCACAATGAACACTGATTCTGTCCCCTTCGTCCCTACCCGTGATGACCTCATCGGCTTCATCAGTGACACCTACAAGGAGATCAACGGGTTTCGTCCTCGTCCCAACTGGTCTGAACTGACCTACAACCAGTTGGACCAGTGGGGTCGTGAGTTGTCGGCTCAGGTGGTCACCTACCGCAAGGAGGAGGCTATCCGTAACCGCATCGCCCGTGGTCTACGTCGTGCTCAACAACGGGCTTGGGTCGAGAAGAAACGGACCTACTTCACTCCGGTCACTTTCACAATCGGAAGTCTGGTCGCCATCTAAAAAAAGGTGCTTGACTTTTTCATCTTATTCCTGTAATCTAGCTGCACAATGAGAACCTACTACGACGACAACTTCGGAACCTGGGACAACATGGACGACTCTGAAATGGTGTCGTTTTACCATCAGTGTCAGAAGACCAACGTGACCAAGGTTTGCAAGCGGTGCGAACGCACTGTTCGGATTCAACCTCAGTATGCCATCTGCAACAGCTGTGCTGATGCTGTGGAACGTGGCATGGACTATTAACCAACAACCAATCAATCAACAACATGGAAACTTTCAAGGATCAAATGGCGATGGAGTTCTTTGGCCGTAGCTTCACTCTGGCTAAGGCTGGTGCTCAGTGTGTGTCTTGTGGCAAGGCTGCGACCGAGTTTCGGGATCAGTTGAGTCGCAAGGAGTATGGCATCTCTGGCCTCTGCCAGACTTGTCAAGATGAAATCTTCACCGAGGACATGAGGGACGAAGATTGAACCGGCCTCCGGCCGCTACGATGCGGCTGGGGGTTTGTCAAGGCAAAAGATTTTTAAAAAAAGTGCTTGTATTTTGACTGGGGTGTGGTATTCTATTTGAACGATGAAGCTACTGACTGCTGAACTCAAGAAGAAGTTGACCAAGGCTGGCTACGCCAACATGAAGCCGATCTGCAAGTTGTTCACTCCGTGGGGACGGGCTACTTGGTTGATCACTGGCATGGAAGATGGTATCCTGTATGGCTTTGCTGACCTGGGCATGGGATGTGTCGAGTGGGGTGGCATTGACTCTGTGGAGGGTCTGGAGGCTATCCGTGGACCGTTTGGGTTGAAGATCGAACGGGATCTCTACTGGGAACCCAAGGAGGGTGCTGAATATTGTCGGATGGACAGCCTGATTATGGCTTGACAGATTAAAAAAACTCTGATAGGATATCTACACAATGAGATGGACCAAAACTGAAATTCGAGGCACGATGGCTACCGCTTTGGTTGACCGTGATGTGTTGATGGGGTATGTGGTTGAGGATACGTCCCGGCCGAATTCGACTCGGTGGTTGTTGTATCGTGGGGATCATGAGTTGTTTTTCCAGGTCTTCACTCTGGGTGAGGCGATGCGGGTGCTGGAAGAAATCTCAAAATTCGGCAGGTGTAGTGCTTGACATTCGATAAAAAGCTGGTAGACTGGCTGCACAATGAATACTGAGACTATGACTGCTACTGTTACTCCTCCTTACACTTATCCTCGCAGGGACACTATTCAGTTTAACCTTGACTATTTGACTCCTCGTTTGAAGGGTGTTACTATGACTTATCGTAGTGCAATTAAGAATGGGTATGTCAATAGTGGTAAACGGTTTGGGTGTCGTCAATCATACAATAAACGGTTTGAGGGATTGGTTGCGTGGCAGAATGAGATGGTTGCTATCATTAACTATGTGAAACAGAATCGTGCTAATGGCATTGATACTGTTGCTGTTGTTCATGGATACAGTCATCCTCATCCTGATATTGTGACTACTTACATTTACACCCGTTGATTAGTTAAAAATCTGATAAATTATTAAATAATGAAAACCTATCGAATTCCCGTGGTTTGGCAGATGTATGGTCATGTTGAGGTTCAGGCCGAATCATTGGTTGGCGCAATCAATATGGCGTATGATGCACCGCTTCCTTCCGACGGTGAGTATCTGGAAAGTAGCTTTGAGGTGGATGAAGCAGGCATCGTGGATGAGGTTGAGGAAGCTTAAAAAAAGGTGTTGACTTCTTCGTGTAAACCTGTAGACTAGCTGCACAATGAATATTGAATGGACCAAGATCAAGAGCACCGTCCCCAACCTTCACGTGGCTTTCAACGAGTCGGGTGAGCCTGTTGGCATGATTGACAAGCCGGTTGACACTCGGTGCAGTAAGAACTTTTGGCGCATGTATTTTGGTGTGGGTGCTGAGGCTCGCTTCCTTGGTCATGCTGTTTCTAAGAAGGAGGCGATGAACCATGTTTGGTGGGCGGTTGAGATGAGCAATGCCACGGTCGCTGTGGTTGGTTAAAAAAAGGTGTTGACTTTGGGTGTTGGTTGGTGTAGACTGCTTCCACAATGAAATACAAGGTTTGGTTTGGTAAGAAGGGTGCTAAGTTTCACACGTTGGATGAAGCCAAGCGATATGCTGAGTTTGTGTTTCGTCGAACCAAGTTGGTTGTTGCTATCACAAATATCTAAATAACAGAATTAACTAATAAACATATGCCTAATCACGTTTCTACTAATTTTCGTATCACCGGCCCTACCGCTGAAGTTAAGCGGTTTATCAAGGATGCTGCTGGTAATGATAGTGTGCTGAATTTGGATAGTCTGTTGCCTATGCCTGGTGAGCTTCGTATGGTGTCATCGCCTGTGAAGATCATGACCCAGGCCGAGATTGATAAGCAGTGGGCTGACTGGAAGGTTGCTAAGGAGGCTGGTAATCTCAGTTCGTTTGATAAAGACAAGCCTTTTGGTTTGGGTATTACTAGGGAACAGAGTGACAGTTACAAGGCTAAGTATGGTGTTGATAACTGGTATGACTGGGCTATTAGTAACTATGGTAGCAAGTGGGGTGTGTATGATGAGGGTGAGTGGAATATCACTGAGGTTGAGGATGATGGTCTTAGTAGTGCTGGTATCAACTATCAGACTGCTTGGAGTCCTGTGACTGTTGCTTGGGAGAAGATTAGCAAGAACTATCCTACTCTTGAGTTTTTTCATGAGTTTGCTGATGAGGGTGGTGGGTTTGTTGGTAGTCAGCTTATTCAGAATGGTGAGATCATTGAGGATAATGATTATGAGTGGGACAGTGATGAAGGTATCATTGTTCGTGAGGGTGTGGGAATGTGTGTCGATGAGGAGTAATTAACACTAAAAAAGGTTGGGGGTCAGCCTGGAAAACCCTTGACATTTCAGAAAAAGGTGAATGCCTGGAACCAACTTGAGATTGAGGGGGAGCCTTTGCTTGAGAGCTGTGATGAGTGCAATGCGCTGATTGTGAATTGGGAAACTTTGACCAATAGTTTCTTGACATTTGACAATCGTGTGGTGTGCCGAGGATGCCTTAAAAAAAGTGTTGACTTTGCCACGGAAAACCTGTAAGGTATATCCACGATGAAAACAAGTTATACCTTCTATTTTGATTTTGTTTCTCAAAATGAAAATCAAAATGAACAGACTTTGCAACAGTTGACTGATGCAATCTTTGGTGGTAGGGGAAGTGTGGAGATTGTTGAGAAGCTATTTGATATTACATTTGCGTCAGGAATTGAGAATGGTAGACCCATTTTCTTGAATCTGGACGACGAAGATAGTAACAATGATTATTTGATGACTAAATATGACGGAAAGGTTTTGTTGACTACTCCGCCACTGGACCATCAAACCAACGAACCTTTTGTTAAAACCAAACTCACCTTCAAGATTGAAGTGAAGGAGATTGACAATGGATTTGAGGAAGTAAAAGGATTCATTAATTCCAAACTCAGAAATACTTTGGATTTTTGAAAAAAGCTGTTGACTTCCCCGAAGAAAACCTGTAAAGTATTCCCACGATGTTTACCACTCACGCTATTCGTTTCAATAATCGTGTAACCTTTAATTTGGCTATTGCTATTTTAAGAAAGTCTGATTTAAACGATTTCTTTCACGATATTGGACACTCTGATATGATCATTACTTTTGATAATAAGATTGTCTTTGATGGTTTTATCGGTGATTTAGCCGTTCATCAAATCTGGGACAAGCCTAGTTTCAAGGGACCAGCGGATTTTGCCGTCAAAGAAAATTAAAAAAATGAAAATTAATCGTGAAGAACTTGTTATCGGATATATCGCTACTTTGGTTGCGGGTGTTTTATTTGCGCTCGGTCCACTTGGAAATGATCTAACAAAAGAAATGGCTTTGTTCTTTTTTAAACTGAGCGTTATTCTGTTTGTTATCTTTAGGGTAACAAAAGAAAAATAGAAAAACTAAATTATTTGAACAATGAAACGAACTCTTTATTTTCTCCGAGATAGTGTTACCGGCAAGTTTTACAATGGTGAAAATTGTGACAACATTGGTCGCTTTGACACAGCGGCGGTATATTGGCAACGAGAAAATGCTGCAAAACGCATAAAGCGGTTAGTCAACGTTAAATACAGCGGAAGCTGGGAATGGACTGAAAAGTGCTTGCAAGATTACGACAATCTGCATTGGGGTGACAAAGCGCAGCGTCTTCGTGATGTCAAGCAACGCAAAGATTTGCCTAATTGGGGCATTGAAATCGTGTCGGCTGAAATTGAAGAAAAGCTGTTGACTTCTTAAAAAAAGCTGGTAGGATATTTCCACGATGAAACTGATTGATGTTGATAACGCCGAGGTTGAAGTGGAAGATAGTTGGCAAGAGGAATGTCCCCAATGTGGTGACACGAATGTTCAATGCCACTACATCCCAAACTGGGCTGCAACTCGTTGTTATGACTGCCTGGTTAACGAAGCGATCAAGTTTCATTATCGGGTTGAAGAAAAGTAAAAAAAGTTCTTTACAAGTCGGATAGTTCGTGGTAAGATATTTTCAGTTGATGGGACCGGAAGGAATACGACTGGCAACCCTGAAACTAAAAGATTGACGATTAAGTTCACCCGGTTTTCATCCGGGAAACCAAGAAATAGAGGGCAGTGGGTTACGATTCACTGATAAATACTTGGATGTCAATCTTAAGATTTTGGTCTATTGTTGAATGAGTTATCATAGAATCCTGTCACGATTCAGTAACGAGTGCGAATCTCGTATAGACCGCCACTTTTGTTAGTTATAGATGGTATTATATGAGTAGACGGAGAATGATGCCGACACGATTGTCAGTAATCGCCCAGTAGGGGTATAATACAGGCAGTTATATGCGGACATTGAAGCTAACAAACCAATTTTTATGCCAAGGAGAGTGCGAGTAATACGCCTCCAATCATCTGTAATAACCAATGGATGAATAGGGATAGAACACAGGACACCGGACTGGTTATCGGATCAACCTGTTGTAGATGGATAACGAACCATCCTTTGGATCCAATTTTTTGAGTAATATATACAGGCGGACATTCTAAACTGAGCTGATCACCAGTGGTGAATGAGAGGTTCAAATCCTCTGTATGTTAGTCAGATAACAAGATAACACATAGACGCCGAGCTTGTTGGTGTAAATGGACAGCACACCGGTTATGCCGGGGGTCCACGTTCGATTCGTGGTAAGCTCGTAGGGAACATACCGCCATCCGTCAAGGAGCGTGGGTGAAATCGTGAAACTTGTTATTTTTTTCACTTTCCTGTTGACTTTTTTTAAGTCTTGGGGTATAGTATTTTCACAATGAACGCTGCTTCTATCGCCACCAACAAGATCGCCGTCACCCACACCGCTTTCGAAAACCGTGAGTTTCTCACCTTCAGTGTTCCCAACGGCTGGGATGATGTCAAGAAGCTGGTCAACAAGGTGCTCACTTACGAAGGTCGTGACTTTGTTCACAGTGGATGGAATTCCGATAAGAACGAGTGCTACTTCATCCACATCAAGAACGCTCCGTCCGCCGTCGCTACCATCCACTAAACCATGAACATCACCCTTCACCTCGACACCAACTTTCTGATCGGCTTCACCTTCACCATGCTGCTCATCGCTAAATTAGCCTGGGAAAAGAAGATCAGCTGGGGCTGGATCATCTTCACAGGTCTTCTTTGGTGCTTGACTGCTTAAAAAAAGCTGATACACTGCTGCCACAATGAAGAACACCTCCGTTATGACCAACAACCTCGTCCATGTCATCTATCCTGACGAATTCACCGCCGGCTTCATCATCAAGACCAATGGCGAAGTCGATCCCCATGACATCCTCGAAATGGTCTTCGCTCAATGGAACCACGGATCTGGGCTCGAATCGGAACTGTTCGTCAAGTCCAAAAAGCGCTCTCTAAGCGTCAACGACATCGTGTGCGTCAACGGTCGCTACTGGCAATGTGCTAGTTTCGGTTGGAATGAGGTCACCGCCGAATACGTCAACGAATTGGAGAAGGCGGTTGAGAACCATCCTAGTCGGGAAGAGGGTGCCTGGTTCGCTCTGATGGATGTGATGTGGGAACGACAGAACACTGTGGTCGCCTAATCGTCACCGTGTAGCGCAAAGGGGTCTACAAACCCTTTTGTTCGCTAAAGGGTGTGTCGAGTCGGCAGAGTATAAAACCACCCTTAAAACGTCAAATACAAATTGTTCCACATTTTCTGCTTGACATGATTTTTGATAAAAAGTGCTTGTGGTCTGGGCTGGATCTGGTAAAGTAGCTGCACAATGAACGTCAAGATTGAGTTTCACACCGACAACGCCGCCTTCGAAGACAGCTTCCTCATGGAAGTCACCCGAGTTCTCGCTCGAGCCAAGGGCGCACTCATCGACAGTGAGAACACCACGGGTATTCGTCGTCCTCTCACCGACTCCAACGGCAACCGAATCGGTGTGGTTGAGATTGCAAACGATTAAA
>Ga0102864_1000200_pt1 | contig 15745 bp, 19 predicted proteins | sample Colrivmet1449B02_FD_84976 | JGI IMG/M metagenome (GOLD analysis project Ga0102864, IMG submission 84976) | Estuarine microbial communities from the Columbia River estuary - metaG 1449B-02 | ecosystem: Environmental > Aquatic > Marine > Intertidal zone > Estuary | place: USA: Columbia River...
AAAAGAAAAAGAGGAAAGTCCTATATTTAAATTGTTGAATTTACTTGTTGATTTAGAAAAATGTGTTAAAGAGAAATGTAAAATTGAAAGAAAAAAAGTAGAAAATAGTGCTGATATGAAAACTATAAATAATTTAAGAGAAGATTATAAAAATAATAAGATGAGTGCTGATAAATTCTTAGAACAATTTAGCAAAGTTAAACTTAATATATTAAAATCTGATATACGAGACGAACTTATTAAGTGTCAATTAAATAAATGTTATTCTATTACAAAAAAAACAATTGATTATTCTGTATTAAATATAATAAATTCAAAAAAATATAGTAAGGATGAACCTGTATACAAATTAGCTAAAAAATTATTAAAATATAAAAATAAGAAAATGGCATTACAAGATATTAAAGATATAGATGTCGCAGCTCATTTAAAAATGTATGGTCAATATATAAAAAATTGATATGATATATTGATATCTACTTTAATTATAATATAACAATAATAGTTAATATAATGGAACTATCAAAATATTTTAAATATTATTATAATTTAAACGAAGACTTGCAAAATCTTATCTTAACTAAAATAAGACATCCAATTAGCAAAGAATTAGATGTAGATATAGTTAATTTTAAAACTTTTAAGGAAGATGTTATTAATACATATTTGAAAAAAGGGTTTGATTATGATATTGATGGTATGTTCTATATATATTATCAAATTGAAAATGATTTAATTAGATTCTTTAACGATGATATAGCTACAATGGATTTTATAACTGAAAAAAATATTAAAAAAATGGAGAGAATTCTATCTATTAAAAAAAAATTAGAAAAAAATAAGAAAAAAACCATTGACTGTTTAATGAATTCTACTGATAGTTTGCAAGTAAATTCTCGCATTAATATTTTAATCGGTGCTTTAACGTGTGAAGAACGTAGTAAATTTCTAAAATTATTTGCATAAGCAAATTATATTTCTATCTGTTAACTGTACCCCATTTGCACCCAAAAGTATATCCATATCCGTTTGAAGCAGGTGTTTGTGTACATTCAAAATATAAATCTTTACTTCTATCTAGAGGTCCTGTAGTAGGCGTCCAATGATTTTGTAAATTGTTGAAACCTTCATATATATTTTTTACTTGTGTATTCCAATATAAATTGGAAGATATATTTGTATATAAATAAAATATGCCTAAAAATAGCAATACCCAAATTATAATTAATGTAATGTAATATTCAAAATTATTATTTTTCATCTTTCTAATATTTATAAATAATATAAATTTATATTACAGATAAATTATTATACTAATATTGGTTTTCTTTACCCCATTTGCATCCAAAAGTATATCCTTTTCCATTTGTTGCTTGTGTATGCGTGCATTCAAAATATAAATCCTTGCTTCTATCAAGTGCACCTGTAGTAGGAGTCCAATGATTTTGCAAAGTATTAAATTGTTCGTATATATTTTTAACTTCAGTATTCCAATATAATGTTGAAGATATATTTGTGTATAAATAGAATATACCTAAAATAAGTATTATCCAAATTATAAAAACTGTAATATAATATTCAAAATTATTATTTTTCATCTTTTCTAATATTTATAAATATTATAAAACTTGTTACAATTTTATTATTATTTTCTTGATTTACTCCATAATTTTGATAAGGTAAAATTATATATAGATTTAGATAAAGATTTAGGTGATGATTTAGGTGATGATTTAGGACTAGAAGATGATTTAGAGATAATAGATTGGTTTGTAGAAATTTCAAGAACAGACTTATTTTTATGTATAGATTGTCTTAGCGGTCTAGGTGGAATAATAGTTAAATCTGTTACTATTATTTTTTTTGAATTGGTTTCGTCAGGGCATATTATATTATTTTTATAATAATTTATTGAATGTCTTGCATAATCAATGTAATACTTTGTATTAAATGGTAACAATATTTCTTCCTCTTCGTACCCACTTATATTATCTATTAATATTGCCTTAGAACCCTTAGATAATTTTACTCTCATTATACAACAATTAATTCCCGAATATCCAACGGCAACTTTAGGATTTAATGTATGACTACTTAATGTATTTGTGATATGAACTCCTTTTCTAGAATTTTGTAAATAGTAGTCATTCGTAGAACCTCTATAAATTACAAGCGATTTTTTAACTACTGGGCATTTTTTAAATATATTATTTATATCACGAATATACAATAATAAGATTTTGTCCCATTCAAAATCTTTATAATTTTCTATTATATATTCTTCAAGTTCTATTCTTGTTAGTTCAGATATTTTTTTGTATTTTTCATATAAATACTCTTTAATTTGATAATAAAAAAGAATGTAATCTCTATTAGATTTAAACTGTCTTTTTTCTACTATTAATGTAGATTTTCTTTCAATTTCGTTTCCTATAACATCTATATCCTTATCTATTTGTAAATTATTTCTAATAAAATAATTTATTATTATATCTCCGTCGTGTGTATGACATCTTAGAGTATATATCTCAGTTGGCGTTAAACTTTTAATAAACATATTTTGTTCTTCAATCCATTCTTCATAATCTTTTGGATTAGTTAAAACATACAATTCATTTATAAATTTTTTATTATATTTATTGCAAAATACTTCAAAATCTATTTTATAATCCCTTAATATAATTTCATCTTCTTTATTGTGACTTTCTGACAATATATGTTTTTCTATTTTAAAAGTATTAAATGTTGTCTTAATTTTATCATTTTGAAATTTTTTAGATTGTTCTTGATATTTTTTATAGTATGCGCACAATAATTCATGTTCAGAATCCATATATATATCTTTATTTCTCTCTATATTTTTTCGTGCTCTATATAAACTATCTAAGAGAGATACCTTAATACTAGAAGACATAATAATAGTTTTTTATTGGTTTATCTATTAATCTTGTATAATTTATTCTTTTTATTTTATAATTTAATAAAATAAAATCTTTGTATAATATAAAGTTTGTTTTGTAAATGGATAAAAAAGACAATAGATATTATAAATAGAAGTTTGCGAGAAAATGTATTAGATTATATTGATTCTAACAAAAATTCTCTTGGTTTGCCAAACTATTACATAAAATACGTAATATATATTTGTAATAAAATAATACTATGACGCGAATGCTAAAATAGGGGCAATATACAACTTTTATTTACACACACTATATTACAATATTGATAATGATCTGAAAAATCGGTGATAATTTCGGTACCGTTGGCAGTCAAATATGAAAACTTGTGAAACCCCTTTTGTTCTAAATAATTTATGACATCTATCATTTTCGTTTTATTATCTAAAAATGTCCCCCCATATTCAAATTGTACGACTTTTATATTTTCTATATAATCTCCAAACCCTTTGATAACATTCAATTCATATCCTTCAGTATCTATTTTCAGGAAATCTATATTTTTTATGTCATTATTGATTATATAATCCTTACCTGTTTTAATATCCAATAAAATCTTATTGGTATCATCGCTAATATAACAGCTATTCGTTCTATCATAAAATGATTGATACTTGGGATAATAATAGGTCTGTTTGTTCTCTTCTCCCAGACCAAAGTTATTAAAATACGCCGCCTTATTAACATTCTTATTTTTCTTTAATTCTTCTATAAATTCGCTTACTGGATCAAAGTAATGAACTTCTCCTGTAAAATTGACAAACTCGCTGTCCGTGCGACATCCTACATCAAATATACAATCTATCTTGTCTCTAATATTCATAAAAAATACATATTCGCCATTTGTTCTGGAATCGCAATTATTAAACATAATAACTATAACAACTTAGATAACTTAATAAATAATAATATAATTAATCATAACCATTTTTCGCACCAACAATGGGGGAGGGGAAACCGCCGGGGGAAACCGTCCACAACGCGGTCTTAGAAAAGGCAAAACAGAGGGCTATTGAGAGGCCCGCGAGCTATTTGTTATATCATTAATTATTTTTTGCAAATTATTATTAAATATTTTTTTAATTTTTAAGGAATAGTATATCTAATATTTCCATTAAAATTTCTAGGTTCAACTGTAATGCTTGGATTAGGAAAACTATTTATACCATATCCACTTTTAACAGTCATATCACTGTTTGATGCAAATGTTCCATTTAATTGTGTTCCATTACTATAACTTAAATAACGTGATGGTGTTGTTATTATAATTAAAAATGTTATGTTAGCATTTGCAGAAACAATAATTGTTGTAGTTATTGGTATTTCTTGTAAATATCCTACAGCAGATAAATTTGTAGAACCGGTTAATGTCCATACTGAACTATTAGTAAGAATACCCGTGTCAGTAACTGAACCATTTCTCCAATAAATTGAAACATTTATAGTTTCGCCCACCGACGCGCCGACTACTACAATATCAAATCCTTTAATCGTTAAATTTTTAAGTGCTGTAATTCCATTAACTACACCCCTTTGACTAGCATTATAAACACTAGCAGTATTGAAAGTTACAGCAACTGCTGGTGCTGCTGCTGTTTTAGATTTTCTGTAAAAATTATCTAATGATATCGTCGTTCCTATATTAGGGATACTACTTACACCTGCTGTATAACCTGTAGAAGCATTTTGATAATATTCATTAAAATCTATAGGATTAGTTCCGCCAAAAACAGATTGTAAATCATTGAAAGATATTTCTCCATAAGCAGGCGTGGAACCTGACATTTACTACAATATTTATCTATTTAATATTATTTTTTTAATTTCTTTGTCTATATCTTTATTTCTCTCTATATTTTTTCGTGCTCTATATAAACTATCTAAGAGAGATACCTTAATAGTAGAAGACATAATAATAGTTTTTTATTGGTTTATATATTAATCTTGTATAATTTATTCTTTTTATTTTATAATTTAATAAAATAAAATCTTTGTATAATATAAAGTTTGTTTTGTAAATAAAAATGAACGATTATGAAGATAAAAAAAAATTAAAAGAGCTGCTCGAAGAAAAAAAATCAGGCGATGATCTACAAAGATCTCATTATGGACTCCCTCCAAGTAATATTCAATATAATGAAGTGACACTAAGCCCTGAAGAAGTAAAATTATATAAAAAATATTTGACAAATCCTCCTCCTCCTGATGAACCAGTGACAATGGATTATAAAACTTATCTAGAAATGAGACGCGCAGAAGATTATAAAGATTATGAAATTTATGGAGGTAAAAAAAATAAATCTAAAGACAGTAATAAAAAGAATAAACCGAATATGTACAAAAAGAAAATCATACTGGGGAAAGAAAGATGTATATATAAAATACCAGGTTCAAGAAAAGATTATGTAAAATATAAGGGTAAATTTATTATTGTTAAAGATTTTATTGAATTAAATAAATAATATATAGTTATTAATCTAATTTAATTTTTGTCATATCATTCATTATTTTTTCTAAATTGTCCATATCTTTGTCTGTTGCAATATTATCTTTATTATTAGAAAGATATACTATATTATCAAAATATTCTAGTAGAATGTAATATGTATAATAACAGTATAATTCATCTGTATTGTTATCTTTATAAATACGTTCAGTATGTTCTATACCATATTCTGCATATACTTTCTTAATTATCTTAAATACTCCATATGTTTCTACTAAATATTTACAAATGTAATTATCAAACATATACCAAACAATAGTATCTATTACATCATGTTTATGATGGTTATATAATTTAAATTGTTCATCTGTAAGTTTATATTGAAATGGGATTTTAATTCCGCTGGTATCAAATATAATAGATGCTAATAGAGCATCTTTATCATTTTTTTCCATATTTTTATTCAAATAAGATGCATTGTATTTACTCAAAGGATATACGAAATTAGGTATTAAGTATTCATCAGTTAATATAGTTGAAAAACTAGTTTCTTCACAAGTATCCATAATAAATAATAATAAAATATTCCTAATTGTTTTTATAATATTGTACAATATAGCTATATAGTAGAGGCAGGTCGATATTACACTTATGCTTGTAATATTTTGCGATACTTTGGCACGATTTAATATGAGTAAGGAGAGGGTCGCTATTATCAATAAGTGCGTACAAATCCTTATAATGTATTTCTGTATCCCATTTATTATCTTGACCACGCCATCCAAGTTCTTTATTACTTGGAGTAATATTTGGAATACGCATGTTATTAGAGATATAGGTTGCGACGCCTACTATTTTACCTTTTGATTTACTCTGAATGAACCATAGGCGATCCCCTTGTTTCATATTTGCAAAAAGATTTTTACCGTGAGAATGAATGCCCCATATAGAATATTTTGAATTATTAAAGTTAATTCCGTCGCCTACACGCATAAACCAGTCATTAGTTTCTGTATCAATTCGCGACTTTGAAGCAGTTGCGTTCATATCTAATTAGAACAGGTTTGACTTTTAGCAAAAATTAGAAGATATATGCTATACAAGTCAGGCACAAGACGTGATAATAATATGACTGCGTCAGTATCATTTTTTATAATAACCGGAGTATTTTGAAACTTTTTTGGTTAGGCGAGGAACCAAAAATGTTCTTTTTTTACCCGTTTCCTATAAAAATTGACGCACCCCAATGCTTTTTTTTAGCACAGCCTACACCCGACTGTCCCGAGTATATCCTCAGGCAGGCATCCGCAAACCGCAGCGAGTCCCAGCAAAACCTAAAAACCGCGTAGAAAACTCTTTGTTTGATTATTAGTACTGATGAGTAGCAACTTCGTTTCTGTTGAGAAAATGGCGGAAATCTCTGATAATCAGTCAAAAATTGTTGAGAGACTTCTTAGCTCTTCTCCTACAGTCGATGATACCTCTATTACGCTTAACAAATTGCCTAGTGATATCATTGAGAAAATTGTCTGCAATTATAAGTACATCTTGCCTTCTAAATATGTTTTGAGAGAATGGGTAAAAAAAGAAGATCTTGATTGGAGTATGTTGTCCGAAAATCCATGTGCAATTGATTTGTTGAAAGAAAAGATTGAACAAGAGAAAAGTATGGATAAAGAAGATTATAAGAAATTGAAAGTGGAGGAGAAGGTTAATTGGTTGAAGCTTTCTATGAACCCTGAAGCAATTGATATCTTGAAAAAATATCCTCGCGATATTGTTTGGTGTTCGCTGTGTGATAATAAGAATCCGCGAGCAGTTGATATGATATTTGAGAGAATGGAGTATGAGAAGCAGTTGCCTCCATATTCTATTGAAGATGAAGATTACGATGAAGATAACGATGAAGATGAAGCCAGCAAAGATTGCTACTTTCTATATAGAGTATGGATTGATAGAATGTGTTATAATGAAAATCCGCGGATTATTGAGTTGCTGAGAGAGAGGATTGAATTGGAGAAAAACAGAGAGCATTATATGACTCTTAATATTAATGAAAAGATTGATTGGGTGCAGCTGTCTAGTAATCCGCATCCGAAAGCTATTGAATTGCTGGCCGAGAATCTTGATAAAGTAGATTGGACTGTATTGTCTGAGAACCCCGGAGCGATTGAATTGTTGAAGGCAAATCCTCATAAAATTTTGTGGAGATATTTGTCGCTCAATAAAAATGCGAGCGAATTGTTGAAACAAAGACACTATTATGAGAACAGCCTTAGTGTTGAAGAGTATTATAGTCTCGGTAAGAACAATCAGCTTTCGTGGGAATATTTGTCGGCAAATCCTTGTGCGATTGAATTGTTGAAGGCAAATCCAGCGAGAATTCATTGGGAAGAATTGACGAGAAATCCGGAAGCAATTGAAATGTTGAAAAATAAGCCAAGGGGAGTATCTGTTCGCGATTTCTATATTGGCCTGTCAGTGAATCCGTTTGCTATTGAAATCTTGGAGAAGAACAAAGAATTGATTAATTGGAAATATTTGTCGATGAATCCAAATGCCACCGAATTGCTGAAAGAGAGAGCAGAATATGAGAGCACTCTTAAACCCGAGCAATATAAAAATCTTGGTACTAATAACAGGATTGACTGGCGAGAACTATCCAAAAGCGAGTGTATCTTCAAGATTGTATAAGTCCTTCTAAATCCCTATCATCACCACCTAATTGATTGAGTAATATGTATATGTAATAATATATGTGTTATGTTTAATGTATTTTATATTTTTATATTTTTTATATCGCCAAATTTGAAATATAAAAATTATTCATCTAAAAATTTATTTGCACTATGAATTTTAGTAATAAAAAACGGATAACTATTGTAAATAAAAGATACTCTTAAAAAGATACTTCTACATCAACGTTTAAATATAATAAACTAAATAGTAGTGGCGTATATTATAATTGATATAATGAAAAAGAAGAGATGTCCTAAAATATTGATAATATTGATGTATAGTAATCGTACTTTGAATAATATAAGAAAAATGCGTTTTAAAAATTCTATAAAAAATGCAAGATTGTGTTTTAGGTATTGGTATGACGAAGAAGGTATAAAAAAATTGCTTAATAATATTGATAATAAATTAGATGCTATAATAGTATCAGGATCGGATTATCGTATAGTAGATAGAAGTTCACCGAAGGTTCCAGAAATAATATTTAAATATGCTAAAAAAATACATATACTTACTATTTGCTATGGAATGCAATATATTGCAATAAGATTTGGGAAGTTCTCAAATGTCAAAACAAGAAATCCTGGGTATATTAAAAAATATGATAGAATGTTAAAAATAAGATATCCTTTTGATGTTATAAAAACAAAATATAGATATAATCACAATGATATAGTTACTAAAGTAGACAAGAATATAGATGTTTTAATGAAAAGAAAAAATATGATAGATATATTATATCATAAGAAGAAAGATATATTAGGGTTGCAATTTCACCCAGAATATTATAGTAAAACTGGTAAATTATTTTTTAAAGCGTGGTTATTGTGGTTATCTCATAGAAATAGATAGATTATATATTTCTAAAAAATTCCAAAACTATATGCATTTATATCCCCTTATAAAAAAAATGAAAAATTGAATCCTTACAACAAATTGGATTGGAAAAGATTATCTGCGAATAAGGGTATTTTCAAACTTATATAAATATATTTATTATTCGAATGCCCAGGTAATATTTATGTCTTACATATACAGTTTAGGGTATAAATATCTAAAGTAACTTATATCTTTTTAATTTTTTAATTAAATCTTTTTTATTAAGAGGTACTTTTTTTTCATTCAGTTTTTTTGTAATTTTTATTTTATTTTTAATAGCGATATCTTTTAATTCTTTTATTGTATATTTTTGTTTACCACCTTTTTTAACTGGCATTTTTGCAGATTGTGATGATTTGTTTGAAACATATGGACTATATGGTTTGTAACGTGTCGTTAAAACTCTTGTGCGACTAGAAACTCTAAGTGTATTTTTTTCTTTTTCTCTTTTCAAAATATTATCGAGTATATTCTTAGCTCTTGTTATAAAATTAACACCTAGTTTTAATTGTTTTTCAGGACCAGTCATTACTATTTCTGTAGGTTCATCTTCTGGATTGTCATTGGGACCAATTTCTTCTTTTAATGATTGAAAACCTTTAAAATAAAATTCTAGTTTATTATACATATTATTTTTAATTTTAGAAGAATTATCACTATCATCGTCTAAAATAACATATTCTGTATTTATATATATATTTTTTAAATGACATATACTATATATAATAATTAATAATCCTAATCCTTGTCCTTCATATTTTTTGTATGTTACTACCCATGTTATATTAAAAACCCTCTCGTCTTCTTGGTTTTCATAAGCATTTCTCGTAACTCCTTTTATTACTTGTCCTTCTGAATAATAACATGTTAATGCAGTTACTATTGTATCACCGTCTAAAATCTTAAAATCATATTTTACTACCTGTTGGTCTTCTTGAGACCCTATGTAAACTTCCTCGGTCACTTTAATATTAAAACCCTTATTTATTATTAAATTACGCGCTTTCTTAAGTAAAAGACCATAATCATTTTTACGAGTAACCTTTTTATCTGCCATTTCATCTATATATAAATTATAAAAATTATATTATGTCTGTGTAAAAAGAATACTGAAGAGATATTAAATGATATATATTTAGTATATGAGTGGATTATTTTGCTTCAAATATTGCAGGATTTGAAGATAATATACGCCAGTCTATTTTCTCTGTGTCTTCTAAACTCTTACTATCAGACAATTCATCCTCATAAATTTTTTTATTTTTAATTAATTCAATTGCGCCGGGGTTTTTAGATATCACCTTCCAATCTATTCTATCTTCTTTTTTTTTGTATTCATTTTGAACTTCCATTCTCTTCTTTAATAATTCAATTGCATTTGGATTTGAATTATTTGATAAACCGCGATAATCAATTTTTGTAGGATTTGCTTCTAAAATTGCAAATGCCCTTTGATTTGGATTACTAGACAAATTTAACCAACTTATTCTTCTATCTATCCAATTATTTTTCATTTGTTCTTCTAATAATTGGATTGCTTCTGTAGATTTATTACTACATAGTTGATCCCATTGTATCTTACGAGGATTTGCTTTTAATATTTTAATAGCTTTTGAATTTTTTGATAATATTGACCAAAAACGCATAGAATTTGATATTTGATACATTGCTGATTGTGATGTTTGATATACATTATTTTCGTTTAATACATTCTCTTCTATTAATTTCATTGCTTCAGGAGTTTCATTTGCTGCTAAATTATCAAAAGGTATAATCTCAGGATTAACTTTGATTTTTTCTTCTATTAATTTTATTGCTTCAGGGTTTGAATTTTGTGCTAGATAACCCCAACTTATTTTATCGGGATTCGCCTTTAACATTTCAATCGCTTTTAGATCAGGATTTTTAGATAAAAAAACCCAATCTATTTTATCGGGATTCGCCCTTAATAATTCAATCGCGTTTGGATTTGAAGATAACTCTCTCCAATTTATCATATTAAGGTTTTCTTCTAAAAAATTAACGGCATTTGGATTTGAAGATAACCCATATCCATTCAATTTATTGATAGGTATCCAACTTCTCAATACATATTTAGTAGGAAATAATTTCGTGTAATGTTCTACTATTTTATAACGTAAATCATCAGGTAATTTATTTAGACTATTTTTAGGTTTCATTTTATTTTTTATAGATTTTGGAGATGAATTAATATTCTCTTTAAATACATTGATATACTTGCAGAACTTCTTAAGTTGTTTTTCATCACATTCTAAAACTTTAGCAATCATTTTAGACACCATCTTATTATCGCACATTAATTCATAATCAGCGATAGAGAGTTCAAACAAGGGGTTATTGATCTTTTCTTGTATATTTGCAATGACTCGAGTCTCAGGACCAGAACTACTTGAATGCCTTCTTGAATGCGATACAATAGAACTTTTATTATCGTACTGAAGAATTTTTTCTAATATTGCTGTTTTCTTTTTGGCAACTTCTTGTAATTTTGTAGACATTTAGTATAGTAGGGGGTTATCTCTATTATATAAAGAAAATTAATCAATTTACTTACAATTTATTAGGTATTTTCGTATTGCACTTACTCTAAAAATTGATATAAAATAAGATATTGTTAATAATATATTATTATTAAATATGAATAATATAAATAAAGATGAAATACTTAGGATGACAGAGGATTTTGCAAAAGATTATATGAAAACATATGATGATTCGCATAGTTTTGAACATGTTATTAGAGTTAAAAATATGGCGACTAATATTGCTTTATCTGAAAATCTAAGTGAAGAACAGATATTTATAATTCAACTTGCAGCATTAACGCACGATATTAATGATAGTAAATATAGACATGTTGAAGAAACGCAACAGAGCATACTTAGAAATTTCTTTAATAATTTAATTGAAGATCAAAATATAATAGAAAAAATTGTAAATATTTCGTGTAATGTAAGTCTATCTATAGAATTATCTGATAATAACTATGATAAATGCAATAATTGTATTGAATTAGATTGTGTAAGAGATGCAGATCGCATTGATTCTCTAGGTTCTATTGGAATATCTAGATATTTTACATACGGAATTATTAAAAAAAATAGTACTATTAATGATATAATTAATAACATAGAAAATCGTACAAATAAAATAATGAATAATATAAAAACTAATATGGGAATTATTATTAGTTATGAAAAATATAAAATTATTAAAATATTTATTGAAGATTATTACAATAGCATATGATAATTTATATTAACATTTGTGCTTTTCTAGAATATAAGTTTACAAGATAAATAGATAATTAAATAGAAGGCAACTATTCATACTTATAGAGAGATAACTGGATTAAATAATCACAAAAATATTAATAGATTATCATTAATAGATATTACAAAAGATGAAGATATATATGACTATTTTAAATTAACAAGAAAAGAAATAAATCTTATTGAAGAAAATACAAAAGGTTTTGATAAAATTACTGGTGGGTTAAATAATAAATATAAAAAATATAAATTAGACAAATATTATTTAAACAAGAAACCTAAGTATAATTCTATTTAAAGCTCTTCATAAAATCATTCATATTCCGTGTTCCCATACTAGAATTGCAGTTTTGGCATATCGGCTTTAAGTTAGATACAATCGCTTCGCCACCATTTGCCTCTGCAATAATATGCCCGCAATTGAAGGACATTTGTGTAATATCTGTAGTTTTACAACACAGACATTTGTGCTTCCCGATGTCTTCGCCGATATGCGTATTCCAAACAAGTCGCTTAATTGCTGCAGAAATTGGTTTCTTTTTTTTAGGTTTTTCATATACAAATTTGTTGATAGAGTTTGATGTACTCATATAATCCATATAGTCTATAATTGCATTTTTGATGTTACTATTTACATCTTTATGTTGTTGTAAATTTTTGCAATTTTCAATTATTTCAAGCAGTTTATCTGTGTTCTTATACTTCTTAGCGAATCTACTATAAAATATTTTTTTATCATTATCATTTAATGCCTTCAAGAAAGTCATAATAACTTCTATTGTATTGCGCTTGAGAATAATTTCAGTCATTTGAGGAGGCGGAGGCGGTAGAAGACACTTTGGAGATTTAAGCATATTTTATTGCAATTCCAGAGATTCTTCACTTACTCACTTACTATTTAGAGGTTTCTATCTATCTATCTATATCAATTGATTATGATGTAGTTTTACATAAATTCATCTTATCAATTTTTAACATTACTATTATTATTTTAGTTCATTTTTATTTTTACAAAATTTGTTCAGTTCTTTTATAATATTATGTAAAAATGATTTCGATAATAACCAAATTTATTGGGAGCTCATAATGCCTCTTATGGAATTTGAAGTTCAACACGAAACCGCCAAATTTTACAAAAACAGCAAAGATATTATGAAAGAAATTATATCTTATAATATCAAGGAAAACGAAGAAGAATTGAACAAAATAGAAAATTATTTAGATTTAATTGACAAAGCATGGATGGAAATGGAATATGTAAATAAACATTATTTGCAGAATAAAGCTGAAATTTTTGGAGAAAAAGATCTACTTGAAAAAAGCTGTAATATAATATATGATTTAGATGCCTATTATGTAGGCACTATAGATAACACAAATAAACGTAACTGGATTTATGAATGCGAACTTTACGATTTCAAAATAAAACTATTGGAAAACAAAAGAAAAATAAAAGAAAGACTAATAAGTAGTTATGTTTCTGTTGGAGTATCTCTTTCTCTTTTGAGAGATTGATATATATATGGTATATTCTATATACATATTTATTTTTATAATTTACAATAATCTTTGTAAAAAACAGCAAATATTAAATAAAATGATATAATATTACATGCCCAACACCATATAGAACCAAAGGTATTTGTATCTTTGTATAATATTATTGTTATAATAAGAAATATTGTTACAAATATAAGAGTCGGGTACATTTTATCTATTATCCATCTTATAGAGAGAAATGCATACCATATAAATATAATATAGATATTAATATCTAACCAATTCCATGATAAATGACCGTTTTTACTAGGTACACTAGAATAATTTATAGTATTTAATGGTATAAAAGCAGTATATAATATAATAATAAATGTAATATATGCAACTAATAAATATGGTATTAATTTCTTATTTTTTTCTATTTTTATAATATTTAAAATTGGTTGAAAATATATAATTATAAATGCTATTTGAGATAATAATCTATTAGAAAATGTTTTAGTCCATATAAAATATTCTATTAACTGTATTATAATAAAGGATTGATAAAATAATACAGAAAGAAAATTACCAATTCCGTTATAATACGAAAAAATTGATGCGAACAAACCTAGCAGATATGTATTTAATGATACGGAGGCATTCCAACACATACTAATAATTCCTTATAATAATACTATATTATATATTACTATTCTATAAGCAAATCTTTCAGTAATATTACAATATTTTTATTTATACTGGTTCCCATATTATTTGTCCAATCTATTTTATTTTTTAGATTAATGTATTTTTCAGTAAATATTGATTTTTCATATTTAATTCTTTCTCTTAGCAGTTCAATAGCGTTTTGATTTCCAGACATATAATGCCAATTTATTTTATTTAAGGTATCTCTCATATAAGGAATTTCTTGAAATTTATATTCTTCTCCTAAATAATTTTCATATTCTAACCTTTCTTTTATGAGGTCAATTGCGTTTTTATTTTTTGATATTTGCAACCAATCTATTTTATTATTGAAAGGTAGTCTACTGTATTCTGCATAACTTAAGTTCTTCTCATATTCGAATCTCTTCTTTAATAATTCTACAGCATAATGATTTGATGATATATATGCCCAAAAAATATTATCGCATTTTGATAATATGGTCAAGTCATTATCAGTAATTTCCTCGCATTTTTTAGTATTTTTCGGTCTATTATCTTTTACTTTTATTGCTAACGTAAAAGATACTAAAATAAGAAGGGTAATAACAGTATCTTTTAGAATGTCAAATACAAACATTTGAAGTAATATTTTAATACATAAAATATTATCAATTTTTTATTTAATTTTAAATTTATTTAATTCTGCTAATTCAAATATTTCTGGTATATATTCTGCTATTTTATATACATCTTCTTGTGATAAATGTCCGTAACAACTGTGAATTCCAAATGATTTTTCTGAAAAAATTGTTTCTACACTAAATAATTTTGCTTTTTCTTTCGATGGTTTATTTGTAATATTAGATGAAAAAAATACATCTTCATTACAATTATATCTATTATTATAGATGTCGTTTTTAATAGTATTTAAAATTACAGATTTCTTTCTTAATGATAATCCCCCATTTCCAACACAATTTCCAATATTTGCAAAATATATAGAATTCCAAGGAGCTCCTACATAATCATATTCAATAAAATCATAAATATAGTCTTTATATTTTGCAGATATTAAAGTGTCTAATTGAAATGTTAGAAATGTTTCTGTAGGTATTAATTCGTATATTAGAGGTTCAACCATAAAATTAGAATATTCTTTACTAGTAAAATTTTCAACACTTAGTTGTTTTATAGTTATTCTATGTTTATGTTCCTTAAAATTTGTATCAATTAATTCGACTAAAAAATCCTTGTTTAATAACCCGCAAAAAATTCCA
>Ga0102864_1000228_pt1 | contig 14718 bp, 20 predicted proteins | sample Colrivmet1449B02_FD_84976 | JGI IMG/M metagenome (GOLD analysis project Ga0102864, IMG submission 84976) | Estuarine microbial communities from the Columbia River estuary - metaG 1449B-02 | ecosystem: Environmental > Aquatic > Marine > Intertidal zone > Estuary | place: USA: Columbia River...
ACCTAAATCTAAACGTAAATGTAATTTCACTTTTGCTCCTTAGTCGGTATCAGGATTAATAAAAACTAGATCAGGTCACGTCACGTGCCCACGTTCCACCAGTCCAGCTCAGCTCAACCACACTAAGCTCATTAACTGTGCCAACCACGACATCATAGGAGGCCAGCATGGCCCCTGTAACTGTCCATTCTGGATTGCTGGCAGATTCGACTGTACCTGCTGGGCTGAACACCAGCACAGTGGTGCCAGTTCCTACATAAGTGGCCAGTGCAGCCTCAATTTCTGCAGCGCCATACGCCATAAAAACTGTCATGGAAATGTCGCTAGTAGCGAGACCTTTAGCAAATGACAAACCAGTAGAACCAAAACTAGTAGTTTCCAAACTGGTATAGCCCAAATTTGCGGTAATTGAGCTGGTGTTATCGGTAAAATCGGTAGTGGTAGCCCCTTGCGTGATGTTAATGGTGGGGTTAGTTAGATAAACGGTAGTGGCCATGTGAGTGTCTCCTGTGTTAGCGCTTAGCGCCTATTCTTATCGTTACGTCATACGCTGGCAACTCTTGTGCACCAATAACTACCAGTGTGGGTGTACCACCTGTGATGGCCAGCTCTGAATCCATCAAAATATCTAGTGTGGTCATAAGGTAGTCGCCAGAGTCCTGGTTAGATGGTGGGCCAGCGAGAATGTGAACTACCACAGAAATATCAGCCACCTGATTAGTGAACTGTGTATAGGTGGGCATCTCTATGAGGCACGTTAGTGGTCTAGCGTTTCGTGGGTCAGTGACAGCCACTAAACCTAACGCTGTGATGGTGTCTTTAATTTTGGTGATGGATGTAGCAAAAATACCTGTGGCTGGCATTACGCCACCTGGGAACGATTACAGCCTATGAGCTGCATAACACGGCCCATGCTGAGCACTGGCGCTGCACCACCGGAATCAAAAACCTGGTAGGAATCGATACTGCCACGTTCTCTATAATTCATACACGCATAGATAATCGTGCCCAGCTCTATATCTGCACTAGGGGCCACGCTGAGTGACTGGTCAAAATATCCTGCCTCTTGCCGTTTTCTGAGCACCCATTGGTTAGCTGCATTAACACACATGGCTAGGTAGGCAGTGTCATTGGCTGTGGCTGGGTCTATGCCCAAAAATACTAGGCAGTCAGCTGAGGTAATCCAGGTGCAGGTTTGGGTATAGGTGAGCGTACCGAACGGGTCTAAATAGTGACGTGCTACATCTGTGCCAGCATCCCGAAACAGTAACTGTTCTGGTATCAGCTCATCATAGTTAAAAGTAAAATCACCCTCATCAGTGATGCCAGTAAACAGATATAGGGGCACAGCTATGAGTAGCTGTGAGCCATCCATGCCATCCCCTACATCTGCCAGAGTAAATGACTGCCCGACAGCTATGTCAGTTTCCTCTAAGGTTTGCACTACACAGAAATCACCTATACGCATCGAATGCGTGACGCTAAAAGCGCTCATCAGTTACCACCTATCAGATGTAGGCGGCCTTAATAAATTTGGTATCGTCAACCATTACGGATGCAAAATATCCCCTCCACGCAATCGTTCTGGCCAAAAGTGACACATTATTTATAGAAACCGCACCTAGGGGGGTCTCCCAGTTCTCAAATGCACCGGTAGTACCGTTACCAATTAGGAGCGTACCTGCAGCGAAATTGCGATCTACTACTACACGCAACCCAAACGCATTGCCAGCAGTCATACCTGGTGACATAGTGCCAAATGCGTTCATGGGGCCTGCCACTGGAAATAATGGTCTATCACTTGTATCGGTCAAGAGTCCTAAAGACTGCCAGCGGTTTGGTGCAAGATACAAGGTATCTGGCAGGTTGCCGTTAGATGCTGAGAGAATGTCAGCGCTCGCTGTGTAAATCCATGTCGCCCATGCTGCAGGGTCAGTCAAATCGACTGTAGCAAAATCGTTGGTGTTAGTGGTGCCAGCTACAAGAGCATCAGCTGCCACATTATCTGTGGTGTTTGCATAGATGCGGCCCATGTCATCTAACAGTGCATCGAGCACCTCTGGACTACTCCAGTCAATTGAGGCCTCTGACAATTCGACATAGCCACCATAGATGCCCTTAGTAACCTGGATGTCATCAACCACAAAAGTACCAGCCTGAATGGTAGAACCCTGGGTGACTGCAGCCTGGCTCACATTGGTAGTTACCTTTGCTCTAATAAAAACCTTGCCCCCTTGTGGCATGGCCTTAGTGCCCCCTGTGCCATCAATGGCAGGTCTCTGGCCTATAAAATTATTGTAAACGCCCTGAACCACAGGAATCGGCAACAATCCATCCAAATCAGATGTCGTAACGTCAGGAGCTGAGGCCTGAATGTTTGCTGCAAACTCTGCAAACTCTGAACCTCCACGCACAAATTTAGTGATGTACTCACCCATGCTGGGCATAGCAAACTCACGTTTTACTGTGGCGTAAATAGGTGTAGTAGGGATAATCGCTGGGCTGGCCAGTTCGACTGCTGGTGATTCACTCATGGGTTCTGTTTCCTCTGCTGGTAGTTCTGGTTCTAATTCTTGCTCTGGTTCTGACATTTGCACGCTAGATATTCTGGCTGAGTCGAATGCTGGAACTGCCACCAAACTTAATTCTGACCATGAGGCTGTTTCCACTATCATCACGCCATTATTATCATATTTATATTTTGTGGGCATACAGCCGATACTTACTGCATCTATAGCGCCCATGCTCATCAGCTGCATATAGTCACGGCCATCAGCTGTATCAGCCAGTTTGGCCTGAAAATACATCCCATCCTCCTGAGGGTAACGCTCTGTTACTAACCCCAAAATTTTTGACTGGTCATGGGATGCAATCAGCTTAGGTGCACGCCCATCAGCTGAAATGCTCCCACGCTTAAACAGCACTTTTTGGCCCAGTGAATCTGTAGTGGCGACATCCCAGGGCACCGCCTGGCCCATAATGGTGCGGCTGTTGTCACTGTTAGTTTCTGTGGCACATTCTATTTTTAGTTCACGGTTCTCAAAAAAAATCATTAGATGGTTTCGCTCTCTCGCTCATTGGCTGATGGTTCACTCATTATTTCTGGCATATACGTTTCACCCAGGTAGCCATCCATATTAAATTCCACGTGGCGGCCTCTAGGTAAAATGTTGTCCATGCTCAGCGTTTCCTCTATGCAGTCAATAAACGGCCTGGCACCAAACAGGTATAAATCTTGCCTAGCCTGCTGAGCATTTTGATAGGTCATACCTGTACCTGTTGGAGCGTTCACTAAATACGCTGGAATGTTAGCCACTCTGGATAATTCGACTGCAGCGTGTTGGCGTGATTCTATTAACTGCATTTTGTCAGGTGTGCCATCGAATGGCACGAACGTGCAAAATTCGTTTAAGGCCCCAATAGCGTTTACGTTTCGTGCAGCGCTCCACGCTTGTGCTAGTTCGCCCAGTTCTGTACCTGTCATAGGCTCGCCGCCTTTTTGTTGGAGATAACCAGCGCCAGTTTCCTGTGTAGCAAATCGCCTAGCTGAATCATCCAGCCTGATGGCTATATCGACTGCACGTGCACCCTGAAATAACAAACCATTGATAGGTGACAGAAACTGTACTGTGTCCTCAGTTTTTACTGGTTGCCCAGCGAACAGTACAGCGTTACTAGGCCCAAACCATTGGGGGCCTGTGGCATCATTAAATGTGGTGCTCCCCATTGGTAGCCAGGTAAAACTGGCTGGCATCCCATTGGCGTACCGGCCAGTAATCGCCCATGTGGCACGCCCATAAAAAAACAAATCTGAAAATGTGTTAGCCATAATAAAGTTTCTGGTAACTCTGGGGTCGGGATGGCTGAACCAAGACTCACCAGGTACATAGATTTTTTCATACTTTTCGCCATTCCACTGGAGAGTGTAGGAGCGTAAATCTAGGCAGCCGATCATGGATGCTATTAAATCTCTAGCTCTTGAGACTGTGGGAACGCTGAGCGCTCTGGTGACTGCTGGGCCTACTGTGTACTGGTAGAAACTGCCGATAGAACTACCGCCACCGCCTATAGCTGCACGTACCGCTGGCTCTGTATCTGGTGCTAGTTGAGTTTTCTTAAATATGGCCACGCTGTATTATCCCCTACCCATGTTTTTGATGCCACTCACCTAGCTGCAAACGCTGGTTTAGCAGTCTGTTTAGGTTTACTAGCTAAAGCTGAGGCCCACACTAGACATCTGGCTAACTCAATAGGCCCAGGGGATTTTTTAGAACTGAGCGCCATGCCATCAGCCTGCTTACCCATCACGGCCCTGTTGATTTGTTCTGATAGTGAAATCTCGCCAGTGTGCGTTAGTCGATTTTCCACGATCATATTTCTTACCAGGCTGGTGAATTTGAGTAGTTCCCCATAGCCCACTATTTGCATTCTCCTCCTTAAATCTGGTGGTGTGTGAATTTCCAGTGATGGTGTTACCGCCAGTGTTACTAGTGGGTTTTGCATCACTCTGGTTACCTCAGCCCATGCCTCTGCCTCAGTTTGTACTACAAATTCAACGGTACAGATAGGGCCAAATGTGCCATTAGCTGCACGTACCCCACAGTAGGTGGAGCCATCTAAACTGGAGTCGATAGCGATTATTCCTCCCTCTGGCATGGGTTCTATTGCTAGGCGTTCTGCCCACATTCCAAACGGTAGCCAGGACTGTGCAGCGCTCACCCATACGTTTAGGTGGGCACGCAAAAACTGTGCCCTGTCAGGTGATGCAAATGCAGCCTCTAAAGCATCCCAGGTAATTGTTCTACCCAAACTGGGGTTACTGTAGGCCCAGTATTGCCTATCCTCCAAATTAACTCCACTGGGTGGTGACCACTCAGCAAAATACAGTTTCCCAGGCTTGCCACTGTCTATCGCATTGATGGCCTGACTCCTGAGCTGTTGCATCACCACTGAGGATTCATCACCGGCCGTACTCCACTGACTGAATAAGGGTGAGCGCCTGGCGATCATGCTGGGTTTTAGCGCCCCTATCGCATTTTGATCTAAATCCCAAATTTCATCGGCCAGGAGTAAATCGACTGATAGCCCATGATTTTGACCTGTGGCAGCTACACATTTGATGGTGCTCCCATCTGGCATATTGATCGACTCACGGCCATAACTCCAAAAGCATTTAGCACCAAATTTAGCCTCCAGCACTAGCGCCATTTCACGCACCAGAGCGCTGGCCCTATCCAAACGGTTAGCAGTGACTACCACGCTCTGAGCTGTGCCACGCCTAGCAGCAAACTCTGTAACCCACCAAATACCCAGGCTAAGTAATGCTTTAGATTTACCTGCTTGTCTGCCTGACGTTATCAGCGACTCTCGAAACTGTAACTCTGTACCAGTTTCAGGACTATGCCCAGGAGCACACGCCAGCTGGCCCGATAATGCGACAACCTGCCAGGGGAACAGCTCAACACCTAAAACCCTGCTAGCAAAAGATGCCACAGCAGGCCCATAAGAATCAGCATTAACACCCACAGTTTCTAATCGTGGCTCAGTACGCCCAAACTCAGGTAGATCAGCCTGAATCGCCTCAGATTCACTGCTCAAGAGATACGGCTGGCTCAGGGTCGGGGGCGTTAGGTTTTGCGAATCCAAAAGCACTGCCCCTATGGCGTGATTTCGTGCTGTGATGCGTGCACTGGTTTGCTTATTTATTTCTTGTGCTCCACGCCTACTATTGCAGGGCTTACAGCTGGCCACTAGTCCGTCATGGTGTGTTCCTCCATGCATGACTGGTACTAGGTGATCGGCCTCTGTTGCTGGCTTGATACCGCACCAGTGGCACATGGGTGCATCTCTGAGTAGGTCAGCTCTGGCGTTCTTAAACGCTTTAGTGTTTCTGTCATCCATAGGTCAAGAGCGCGAGCGCCCACAGCGGAAATGCACCGCTGTAGTTGCTCTCATTTGTCATGTGATGGGTTTGTGGTATGTGCCCCCACTATTCGTGCCTCTATGCACTGGAAGCCTGTCTAATTTAGGTGGACAACCATTCACCATTTGTGCCGTTTGGAAACGCTGCTCAGTCACACCACATGACTGCCTACCCACGTTGCCGTGTGTCATCCCTAGCCCATTGCATCTGGGTGGGTCTATGAGCCTCTCATGTAACGGCCTGCTGTGATCGGTTTTATGTCAAATTATGTTAATCGTGGCTAACCCATTCACCATTAATGAGCACCCTGGCAAAAGCTACATGAACGGCCTTAACAAAATTGCCACTAATAGTGACATATCTCAAATCGTACATATCTACCGCTGGGTCAATGTATCCAGGCCCTACATCAAGCACAATAAACGCCACGTTACTGCAGCTGTAAGTATCAGCATTTGCACGCTGGTAAATCCTAATGGGGTTAGCTGGTATCACTATTTTCATGATTTGCCTCCCAGTAGCTCATCTATAAATGCCATACCTTTGTTTAGCGGATGGGTGAGACTTATCACTAAATCGTAAAAATCGTGAGGTTTAATCAGCCACCATTCACACCCACTGTTTTTGAGACTGTTACGCCATGCCACCTGATACATACTCAGCTGGCCTGTCTCACTTTTACATTCGATAAACAGGGTTTCATGGCGCTCAGGATGCGATAACACTAAATCTGGGAAACCTCTATCACCCTGCTGGTTAGTCGCCCATACACCTGGGCGTACTTGTGCCTCAACAGGATGAAACGCTAGCCAGCCAGCCATCTGGGCTACCTCAATGATGTTGGCTAATAAATGTTTTTCTAGCATGGCTGTGCCTCCAGGTATGTAATCAAGCTCTGTGGTGAACGCATTTCTGCCAAATACACAGCGTACATATCATAAGTAGCAGCTATTTTGCCTGGGGTTTGTTCCCCCACTTTAATGATGGGCATATCGGCAGTAAAATCTGTGGGGAGCATCCAGCCTGCCATCTCAACAGCGTTAAAGCTGTAGGACTCTTTAGGTGCAATAGTACGGACAGCACAGAACACTTTTATAGCGTTTTTCTGGTTATCAAATGACTGTGTAGCTAAACCCCAGTATGTATCATTTTGTAGTGGTCGATCAGCCCATTTTCTGTGCTTTACATCTATATCAATTTTGCCCACAGTTAAATCTCTGGTGTAGTCACCATTAAGCCAGTGGGCCTGCAAACCGTTACTCCTCAGCCAGTGGCACACCATCAGCTCTGCCTCTAACGCTAATTTGTATGCTGCAGGTTTTAAGATCGTGCTGTAATCAGTTTCACTGTAAATAAATTCCAGTAAATCTAAATCATCCTTATTACAACTGTAGATGTAGGACTCATCCCAAATCTCTTTAGGGAACACTAGAACGGCTCCTCAGCTGTTGCCTCTTTTTGTTTTTTAAGGTTCTCTATGAGTGTGGAGGCATCACCAGATGATGTGGGCATAGAGCCTGTGTAGCCCAGCGCTTTAATAAACCGTTTTTGTGATTCTGTTATTTGACCAGGTGGCAGGGTGGGGCTACTGGTCACATTTCTTTTTGTAGGCGCTCCTGACTCATTCTGAGCAGTCTTTTTGAGTGTGCCCCCAGCGTTTTGCACCTCATCAGCGCTGGCGATACTCCTATCAATACCAAATCCCATATACCCCAAACCTCTGCCCAGGGCTGAGGTAAACCCATTTTCTCTCTCACTAAATTTTGTGAATGGTGTACGGCCTGGCACGATTTCTGCAGCGCTACTAATGACAGGGCGCTCATCATCAACGGTACGCCAAATGGTTACAGTGCAGATAAGGTTTTCACCATTAGCGGTAGTAATGATCTCACTGGGGTGCTCCTGGATACGCAAATCAGGGTATTTGGCTAGCGCCATAATTAGGCGCTCATTAACTGTGGTGTAATTCATTTCCATGTGGGCACCTCCACAGCGTAAATGCTGGTTTTCATCACTGGATGATTACCCACACATTTGGTGCACATAACCACCCATTTTTTTGGGTTGTAATATGCGATTTGCTCGCTAGTGACACGCTCAGTGCACACCTGGCAGGTGGCCTCAGTGGGCACGCTCATTTTCCATGCCCATTTAACGCTGCAGTGATAATGATATCGACTGTCTCAGATGACAGGCTAAGCACCCAGTCTGGGATGTGGCTAGACATCTCAAATACTGCAGCCTGTAACGCTTTAATTTCTGCACGCTGGATTTTTTGGCTGTTGCGAATAAAATCTATTTCACGCTCAAATTCCTGGATGGTTTGTATGAACGCCTGTAAATCTGTAGTGTCGGCCACGATTTAGCTCCTCTATGTAGGTTGTAATTCTGATGGTACCTCATCCATGTGGCACATTTGGTGGATTATGCGAGAGCGCTCTCGCTCATGTGTGCCACCCCATATACCAGGGCAGCTCCTGGGGCTAATCTGCTCAAGGTTTAGGGCATAGTTTAGGCACGCCATTTTGACTGGGCAGGTGCCACAAATTTTTTTAGCCTCACGTATATCACTTCTCAGATGGGTGCCAGGCTGTGGAAAAAATAGGTTAGTGTCATGGCCTATGCAGGCCGCTAAAACCATCCAGGGTGGCCGGCTAGCCACAGCTGAGCGCCCAGGGTTGCCAGCCACATTTGCCCTGAGCCTCACGGCCTGAATATAGCAGCCATGCCCAATGCAGATTTGTGTAAGGGTCAAGCATCTGCTCTGCAGTGATGCCTAGCTCATCCCACCATTTATGGTGTGCATACCAGTTACCCTGCACCAGCCCATAATCCCTACATGGCCTACCGCTATCTGATGGTGAACAGGCTGTGGGCTGGCATCTACTCTCACGCCACATGATGGCACCCAGCTGGGCTAGTACCTGTCGATTATCAGGCCAGCCAGCCAAAACTGCTGTAGGTAGCCACTGCTCACACTTTAAGCCCTCAGCGTGCTCTACTGGCGGTATTTGCACTGGGGCTGTAGTAGTGGTCTCAACCACTTGCAGCGCCTCTAAACGCTCTACAGCCTGCTCTGTGGTCAGAATATCCACAGTGTTATAAACAGGTGGTGCAGTAGTGACAGGTGGAGGGATGACACTGCCACCACTGCCGAATAAGGCTATACCTGCCAGCCATAAAGCTGCTGAACTAATAAGGATTTTGTAGGGATTCATTTTACTCCTAGTGTCGGCTTAGGTCTAGACATTTGACCTAATCGGTAGGTGGATGTCAAGCACCCAGCTCTGGGAATACCGCTAGAGCGTTTCTGATGCCTCTGGTGCCAGTATCCCCAGCCACGTAACGTATGTGCCATGCCTCAGCCTGTGGCCCATTCTTAACCTCCCAGGTAAACCCAAATTTGCCAGCGTTAAGTAGTAGCCAGTCAAGCCTGGCACCTGAACAGTTAGCAATATCTACAGCTAATCCCCAGCCATGATTTGACATACCAGGGCTAGATGAGGGTGCGAAACCATCCCGTAAATAGAATGTTTGCCCATTGCTTTTGCGTGTGATGTTACGGCCCTGTGGGGTGAGGCTGTAACGGGTTTTAAACAGGCTGAGCTGGGCGCTCAGTGAACGGTAGGCACCCACCTGATCTAAACTAATACCCTCAAAATATGCGGCTAATGCTAAACACTTAAATGCTGTAGCAGCTTTATGATGCATTTTGCCCTGGGTGGGTGTGTCAATGTTTCTCAGCAGTTTGGCAGCTAGTAGCCCATTCATCTGGCCGGCTAGATCAGATGGCATCACTATAGGTGAGACAGGGTACTCAGTCATTTTTAGGCCCAAATATCTTAGGTGAATCTTTGCCACCTCTGGCAGCTACCCCATTACCTATGCCATAAAAAACTATGGCTGAAATCATAGGTAGCCCAGCCTCCTGGGTCACTTTTCCAAAAATTAGCAAAATCGTGATGCACAAAAGCGCCACCAATAAGATAAGCGCTTTAGGTGGATTAGTAATATTCATGCGATTTCATACTGACCATTAAGCACAAACAAATCATTAATAGCCCATGTAAACGGAATGATATTTGTAAGCGCTGTACCTGTCAGATAAGTAGCTGAGGCATTATATACACGGGTGTTAATACCGTTAATACCTAACCTCTGGGCTGGCCCGTAATACCAGACGTTAGCTGAATCATCTAAATAGGCAGCCTGTAAGTTTACGGCACTGTTAGAGGTGCTCATAGTTTCGGGAACAGTGACAGTTAAGGGTGGGGTGCACGCACCTGTAGCGGTACCAATAACCTGAAAAAAACAGATTTTGTTTAGCACACATTTTCTGCCTGTAAATCCCATGTTTGCAGAGCCTGTGGTGGTAACAGTAAAAGATTCCCAGGTGCCTATGACATTAAGATCATCTGCCCCCAGGATTTCGCCCACTACAAAACTGCCCAATGCTGTTGCCATAAACTCAACCTACCACGCTAATCGACTGGAATCTAGGACACCCAGATATGTGCTATCTAAGGTAAAAAAATTGTAAAACGTCAATGGGCTAGTAAAAACTGTAAACACTGTTTCCTCTGGGGTCATGTCCATGCTCCACCCCTGTATCAGCTGGTAATCAGTTTTTGTCACGCTGCCAGCAGGTACCTTATATTTAACTGCTACCCCAAATTGCCTATCACTTAGAGTCTGATAAAACCCTGACATATCGTTAGCTAAATCGCTAAATGTAATTGTAAAACTTAAATCTGCTGGGTCATTTCTGCTGTACGTCATCCATTGGGCTAGCCCTAAAGCCTGTGCCGTACTGTTATCGACACTGGCCAGTTCCCCAGTGTAAATACCGTATGTGCTCTGCCCTGCAGCGTTTACAGCGTTTTGTGGGGTGGCCACAGTAGGTGTAACGGTAAACGCATTTATATAGTTTTCGCCTAACCCTGAGCGCTGCAAACTTGAGTAGCCAATTTGGTAGGCACCTGATGTAGTCCTATCAAAAATGATGCCACCAAATACAGAATCTAAATCTGATCTAGCAAATAGCCATAGGTCAGTAGAAAACTGCACTAGGGCACCCTGCTCAGTGGCTATGTTTAGATTAATCCGATCTAAAACTGTGCCACTAAAACTAGCTAAACCTGCAGCTGTACTGTCGCCAGGTGACGTGGCAAAAATGAAACTACCGCTAGGCACTAGGCTATTAAACTCATTAAAAATCTGATCTAATGTTTGATCAGTGCTTAGAGCCTGCTCAAATACTTGTGTACGGCCTAGCCTGCCTAACAAATCTGTGCAGGTCAGCACTGCAGTAGAACCCATGCCAGTGTTACCCTCATCAAAATATTCGATATTAGTAATCCAGAAAAACTGCTCAAAAACAGCGCCCACTAGGTTATCTGTCAATCGTATCTCATCAGATAAATTAAAATTTGCAGCATAGTTAGTGCTGTTATTAAGCGTGATAATTAACCCACCTGGGCTGTAGGTGTCATATTGTGAATTACGCCCAGTGGTGTATGAGGCAGATAGCACATAAGTAGAAAAACTTAATGTGCTGGCACTGTAAAAATTCCAGGCTGTTTTAGCCATCAGTTTGCTCTGGTGTTTACTGGTACTGGGCCAGCTGTTCTATTGTAATTCTGTAGGGCACGTACTACCGCCTGTGGGTCAGCGCCACTGTTAATAGTGATGTAATTAGTAACGCCACCCATGCCCATGCCAGCGTTCCGGCCAGTCAGCGGTATCACAGCCTCTGCTCCTGCCTCACCTATCATGGCCAGTGTTGGGCGTGTCACTATGCCACCTGCAGCCAGCATAGGTATGTGAGGCAAATTAGGAGGGTTAATGGTCAATGTAGGGCCTGGGCCTGGTGGGTCTATCGTGAACTCCAGCAGGTTGTTTATAGAGTCGATTACATTGCTGTTAACGAATCCGATAATGGCGTTAGCAAAAGATTTACCTATATCTAGGCCTGCAGTGCCCAAACCTTTTAGAGAACTTACCAGAGCATCTATTAAACCTGCACCTAACTGCACACCTAATCTGGCTAACGCTGGGATGCCATCAGTAAACACCCATTTGCCTATGTCTAAAAGCATGACGGCTAAACCTTTTAGCAGTGGGCCTGTAATTTGACTAGCCCACCCGATTAGCGCTTGAGCCAGTTTTACTGCAGCCTCAACCAATTTGGGAGCGCCCACTGTCAAAATCCAGTTAGCTACAATTTTGAGTAGGTCACCCAACTTTTTGAGCATGGGGCTTATCAGTGGAGTAATCCAGGCTACAAGAGCATCACCCCACAGTTTAATTTTATCAACCAGCAGAGGTAGCCCTACATTAAAAATCCAGTTAGCAGCCTTGCCTATCAGCTCACCCAGTTTTTTGAGCATGGGCATGATACGTGGCCCTATCCAATCGACTAAAGCCTTACCTAGTGACTGCATAAGGTCTACAAATTTGGGCACACCTACTGTGGTAATCCAATTCCACAAACTACTAAAAGCCTCCTGTAATTTAGGTAACTGCTGTTTTACTAAATCAAATACGCCTGATAAACCTTTTTTGCTAAACACCTCACTAAGTTTCTGCACTGCTGGGATTACTTTAGTAGCGAAAAATTTAGATAGTTTTATAGCTATGGGTAGCAGCGCTGTGCCGATAGTGGTGGCAGCGTTAGTCAGCTGGGCTTTCATAATTTTAGTTTGGTTAGCCAGGCCCCCAGATGTTCTAGCAAAATCGCCTTGTGCATCACTAGTTTTTTTGTAGATCAGCGCTGTAGTGGCCAGTACTTTAGCCTCAGCTGTTAGAGCACCTGTGCCTGAGTACAGCCCCTGGGCCATTGCCTCAGCTTTAATAGCTGCATCATCTATCATCACGCCATAGCGCCTAATGGGCTCCATTTCGCCACGTAACGCTGAGCCGATAGCGTTAATGGCATCCTCAGGGCTGGTGTTGTTAAATGACGCTAGGTCACTTGACAGGGTAGTAAATTGATTACTGAAATCAGATAGATCAGTACCGCCTAGCCCTGCTGCTTTACCAAAAATACCAAACGTGCCGGCCGCATCTAATACGTTCTGCTCTGACAAACCCAGGCTGGTGGCAGCAGTTTTACTGAACGCCTCTACAGCTGCTGAACTGTCGCCAAATATTTGGGCTACCTTGCTCTGGGATTCTGCCAGGTTGCTGGCCATGTCGATAGCTTTAACAGCGCCAGCGCCAGCTGCTACTGCTATACCTGCAAATGCTTTAGCAGCAGTTTTGGTTATGTTGCCTACATTGCGGCCAAATTTACTGAATGATGCCTCAGCCTGCTTAACGCCCCTATCGTTATAATCTGCAAAAATAGGGATTTTAATAGCCATTAGCCACGCCTCTGTAGTTCTCTGCTTATATCTTGCTCTATTTCCTCTATTAACTCCACTAAGTTTTTACGCACATCATCTAGATGCACCTCAGCGTTAGGCCACATCACACGGCTGGATGAGCGCCCAAACTTAGCGGTAAACGCTCTGCCCAGTGGTGTGCCGTTGCCGGCCACATCAAAAATGGCTGCACCTGGGTTAGTTTGCATCACAGTAAATGCAGCCCCACTTTTTCTGCCAGTGTCTATCTTTACCTTTACGCCACGCCTAGCAGCTGCAGCAGTTAATGGGTTTATTTTTCTAGCCTTAGCCCCTACAGCCTGGGTTCCCCATTTACGTTTAGTGCCAGATGGAAAACGCATATCATCATAATTCGACTGCATAGCCTGAGTCATAGGAGCTACTACAGCCTTGACATTTGCATTAAACACTTTTCGCATCTCAGGGTCGATTTTGCGCAAGGCTCTAACAGCCTCTTTAACACCCTCTATTTCTGGAGTCTTAGCCATGATCTACCTCTGCTGTTTTTTGATTACATCTAACACAGTAATGTAATCGCCCAGGGTAAATTCTATATTTGGGGGCCAGTAATGCGTATGGACTAGCAGCTCTGCTAAACCTCTGCTAAAACTGCCCCTGGGGTGGGGTTTTCGGTTTCCTCACTGACTACCTCTAAATCGACTATGCCCTTAATGAAATCATCAAAAATGGGTTTCACTGGCACGTTAGAAATTTTGCAGCACTCATACGCCATAAATGCTAAATCCTCTAAGCCGATACCGTTAGCCATATCTGAGGCTTTACGCTTAAATTTGCGTTCCCACAAAATAATTACCATCAGGTTAGTGACTAGCTCTATAGGGCCATCACCTAAATCTAAACGTAAATGTAATTTCACTTTTGCTCCTTAGTCGGTATCAGGATTAATAAAAACTAGATCAGGTCACGTCACGTGCCCACGTTCCACCAGTAAAACTAAGCTCAACCACTGACAGCTCATTAACTGTGCCCACTACAACGTCATAGGCGGCCAGCATGGCCCCTGTTACCGTGAACTCTGGGTTACTGGCAGATTCGACTGTACCTGCTGGGCTGAACACCAGCACAGTGGTGCCAGTACCTACATAGGTGGCCAGTGCAGCCTCAATTTCTGATGCTCCATACGCCATGAAAACTGTCATGCTGATGTCAGAGGTAGCAAGGCCCTTAGAAAATGACAAACCAGTAGAACCAAAAGCGGTAGTTTCCAGGCTGGTATAGCCCAGAGTAGCGGTAATGCTGCTGCAGTTATCGGTAAAATCTGTGGTGGTAGCCCCTTGTGTGATGTTAATGGTGGGGTTAGTTAGATAAACGGTAGTGGCCATGTGAGTGTCTCCTGTGTTAGCGCTTAGCGCCTATTCTTATCGTTACGTCATACGCTGGCAACTCTTG
>Ga0102864_1000252_pt1 | contig 13909 bp, 14 predicted proteins | sample Colrivmet1449B02_FD_84976 | JGI IMG/M metagenome (GOLD analysis project Ga0102864, IMG submission 84976) | Estuarine microbial communities from the Columbia River estuary - metaG 1449B-02 | ecosystem: Environmental > Aquatic > Marine > Intertidal zone > Estuary | place: USA: Columbia River...
AGCGCAAGCGCTTCGACAAGTAAGCTAGCCCGCGAGGGTCAGTTCAAACCGATGACCGCCATCCGCCAGGATGGCGGTTTTCATTTGCCACCTCGCCGAGGGGAGTCGTGCCGCGACTTTCTCGGGCCATTCCACGATTACGTTCCAAGGCGACTTCGCCAGGTCCCAGATCAGCAGGTCGTCGAAGGCCTCCGGGCGCGTCAGCCGATAGGCGTCGACGTGGAAGACCTGCCGCTGGCCCTCGTAGACGTTCAGGAGTGCGAAGGACGGGCTGGTGATGTCGCCCGTGACGCCCAGGCCGCGGACCAGACCGCGGACGAACGTCGTCTTGCCCGCGCCCAGGTCGCCCTCGAGCGCCAGAACCGTATCAGGGGGCAGCAGGGCTGCGAACGCCTCGGCCGCCCGCTCGGTCTCTTCCCCCGAACGGGTGATGAGTCCGGCGGTCCAGGTCGCGAGTGCGGCGGGAGAGCCCATGGGCGCAGTCTTTGACGCGGCGTAAGTGGGGGCAATCTCGAACCCCGCTCAGGCGGCAGTGCGATCGCGACGTCCGAACTCCAGCGCGAGACCGCCGGCGATTGCCTGGCAGTAGGCCTGGATGTCGCCGAGGGTTAGTTCGGCGTCGAGCCGGTCTTCGAACTTGGAGACCCAGCTCTGGGTCCGATCCATCCGTCGGGCGACGTCTTTCTGGGAAAGTCCCGCGCTCAGGCGCTGGCAGACGAGGTCCGTGATGACTTTGGTCCGCACGCCGGCGGCGCGGACACGCAGGGCGGTCTCGGACGAGATGATGCCGGCCCTGCGGAGGTCTTCCGCGTTTCGATAGCGGGACGAACGAAGGGTAGTGGTAAGCTTAGCCATGAGAAGGGTCAGTTTGGATTCGTTTGCGGATTGCTTGGACGGTGCTTAGGTCGCGCTTTTGCGAAGATTTATCGGCGATCAACAGGAGGTGAAGGGTGCGGGAGGCGTCGTCCGGATAGGCGTATAGCCTGGTTTCTCGGAGACTCTTGCCTTGGCCGTTCTGGTCGATCGCGATGACGCCATGACCTTCATGGTGAAGGCAGCCGGCGTGGACGAGGGCGTGGTGGCGGGCGTGGTTCAGTCGAGGCAGGTATCGGTGGAGGAGGTTTGCGAGAGAGGCGGCAAGTTCGTCCGGATGCTTCTTTTCGTAGGATTGTGAAGTTCGGATGAATTCAGGAGTCGGCGAGAGGTTCCATTCGGGAGTCGGCATAATACATTCCAATTTGGAATACTATCAAGCATCGAATATCCGCAGGCCTTCCTCAACCGAGGGAATCTGACGGCTGGAGTAAGGGATTCCCGCAAACAAAAGACCCGGCCGTGTGGCCGGGTCTGGGTCGCCGATGGCGCGTCGCTTACGAGACGATGCCGAGGGGTTTGATGGTCTTCCAGCCGCCGCGGGTGAAGTCGGGACACTGGATCGGCATGCTGCCGTCCTTCACGGACTTGGCGGAGATCTCGAGGATGCTCGACCAGTCCGCGGCGTCGTAGACGGTCATGTCCGGGGTGATGCCCTGGCGCAGGCAGTCGAGCATGCGGTAGTTCATCACGAAATCCATGCCGCCGTGGCCGCCGATCTTCTTGCCGAGCTCGCCGATCTTCTTGATGAGCGGATGCTGGTTTTCTTTCATGAACTTGGTGAGTTTCTCCTTCTCGAAGGTCCACTCGTGGCTGTTGTGCTTGGCCTTGGGGTCGAGGATCGGGTGCTTGTTGTCGGCATCGACGGCGAGGCGGGCGGGGTAGCCGAAGAACGTGGCCTGGGTGCCGCAGAGCGCGTTGATGCGCGAGTAGGGGCGGGGGCTCACGACGTCGTGCTGGATCATGATGGTCCGGCCGAGCTGCGTCTTGATGATCGAGGTGTTCATGTCGCCGCAGACGAACTTCTCGTCCTTGTGCTTGCCCTTGTTCGGCTGGTGCTTGTCGCGGAACTGGGTGAGGTTGAACTCCGGCGAGGAGACGGAGACGACGAACTTGAACGCGTCGCCGCGGCCGATGTTCAGATACTGCGCCACCGGGCCGAGGCCGTGCGTGGGATACAGGTTGCCGTCCATGAAGCGATGGTAGTCGCGGCGCCAGTCGCCTTCGCTGCCGAGCGACCAGAGGACGCCGCCGGCGAGATTATGGATGTAGGCGCACTCGGCGTGCTTGAGGTCGCCGAAGAAGCCCTGGCGGGCGAGGTTCAGGACGAAGAGCTCTTCTTCGCCGTAGCAGCAGTTCTCGATGATCGCGCAGTGGCGCTGGGTCTTCTCGGACATGTCCACGAGCTGCCAGCATTCGTCGACGGTCACCGCGGCCGAGACCTCGATGAAGACGTGCTTTCCCTGCTCCATGGCCTTGAGGGCCATCGGGACGTGCCACTCCCAAGGGGTGGAGACGTAGACGACGTCGATATCGTCGCGGGCGATCATCTTCTCCCAGGCGTTCTCGTCGCCGAAGTACATGGCAGGCTCCTTGCCGGTCTTCTTCTTGACGTTCTCGGCGGCGCTCTTGGCGCGCTGTTCGACAATGTCGCAGACGGCGACGACTTCGGCGAACGGGATGTTCGCGGCGGAGTTCACGTGGCCGCGACCGCGGTTCAAGCCGATGAAGCCGCAACGTACCTTTTCGGTCGGCTTGGTGGTGAGGTCCCAGACGGGCTTGTTGCCGGCGGGGCGCGGGCGCGTGACGGAGATATCGCTCGCGCTGAGGAGCTTGAGGTCGCGCGGGTCGGGCTTGGCTTCGGCCGAGGGCACGGCGCTGAGGCCGAGACCGAGGCCGGCGAGGGCGCCGAGTTTGAGGAAGTCGCGACGGTTGGAGTTTTCGGGGAGGTTCATGGCGATAGAGGGGTAGGGGTAGGGGTGGGGTTAGGAAATGATGGGGAGGGGTTTGAGGGTCTTCCAGCCGCCGCGGGTGAAGTCGGGATAGGCGACGGGGATACTGCCATCACGCACGGAACGGTCGGAGAGGTCGAGCAAGGCGGACCAGGAAGCGGCGTCGTAGACGGTGAGGTCCGGGGTGATGCCCTGGCGGATGCAGTCGAGGAAGCGATGGTTCATGACGTGATCTATGCCTCCATGGCCGCCGACTTTTTTAGCTTCAACCATCAGCTTCTTGAGCAGGGGGTGCATGTTCGCCGTCATGAATTTCTTCAGTTTATCGCCTTCGTAAGTCCACGAGTGGCTGCTCCGCTTTTCCTTCGGATCGAGCAGCGAACTCGTGTTATCGGCGTCGACCGCCAGGCGGTTCGGATAGCCGGCGAAGGTCGCCAGCGAGCCGCTCAGCAGGTTAATGCGTGAATACGGTCGCGGGCTGGTGTTGTCGTGTTGGACGACGATGGTGCGGCCGAGCTCGGTCTTCACGATCGTCGTGCTCATGTCACCGTTGACGAAGGTCTCGTCCTTCGACCGGTCGCGGTCGGGCTTAAGGCGTTCGCGCAGCTGGGTGAGCCCGAACTCCGGCGATGAGACCGAGACCGCGAACTTGAAAGCATCGCCCCGTCCGACGCCCATGTATTGGGCGATGGTGCCGAGGCCGTGGGTGGGGTAGAGGTTGCCCTGGAGGAGCGTCGAATAGCGCCGACGCCAGTCGCGGCCGACGTCGAGGAAGCTTGTGCCGGGCTTGCCTCGCTGGTCATGGATGTAGGCGCACTCGCCATGCTTGAGGTCGCCGAAGAAGCCTTGGCGTTGGAGGTTCAGGACGAAGAGCTCTTCTTCGCCGTAGCAGGCGTTCTCGAGGATCGGGCAGTGGCGCTGGTATTTTTCGGAGGCATCGACGATATCCCAGCACTCATCGACCGTCAGGCCGCAGTTCACTTCGACGAAGGCGTGTTTGCCCAACTCCATCGCGCGGACGGCCATCGGCTTGTGCCATTCCCATGGGGTGGCGACGTAGACGACGTCGATATCATCCCGGGCGACCATTTTTTCCCAGGCGTTTTCGTCGCCGCTGTAGAGGGCCGGCGACTTGCCGGTCTTCTTGCGGACGACTTCGGCCTGGGCCTGCGCGCGTTCGTCCAGGATGTCGCAGAGCGCGACGACTTCCACGAAGGGCGTGGCGACGCACGAGGCGACGTGGGCGCGGCCGCGGTTGAGGCCGATGATACCGACGCGGATTTTTTCCTGCGACTTCGTCGTCAGATCCCAGACGGGCTTGTTGCCGGCGGGGCGTGGTCGCGTCTTACCCATGTCAGCGGCGGCGCGGTGCTTCAGCTGCGCTGGATCAGGCTTAGCCTCGGCCGACGCCGCCAGGCCTAGGCCCGCGAGGGCGCTCAACTTCAGGAAGTCGCGACGGTGGGTATGGTCAGGGTGGCTCATGGGGCGTGAGCGGGGGTGACTCCAAGACAGCAAAGCCTCGAAGCGGTTGCAATGGATTTGCCCGCGTGGACCCGTCAAATCACCAGGTTATGAAGCCTTGGGACGCTTTAATGCCAAAGACCGCCAGATTACGCACGGTATGGGCCATAAAACAGGGCAGCAACGAACGGTCCGGGTTGAGCGGATTGAAGCGCACGACGTAAAGCCACAGCGAGGTGATGAAGGCGAAGGTCGCGTTCACTTTGCCTTCGGCGGTGCTGAGGTCGAAGTTGTGGATGAGTGCGAAGACCAGCGAGCCGATGATCATCAGCGCGAGGAGTTTGCGGCCCATCAGTTCGCCCGGCGCCACGAAGCCCCGGAACAAGGCCTCTTCGATGACCGAGGCGCCGAGCAACTGGAAGAGGAAGACTGCGGGCAGGATGCTCTGCTGGTCGGTGAGGCCGGCGCGCTTCTCGACGGCGGCTTCGGCGATGGTGATGAGGATCGCTCCGGCTGCGGCGGCGTAATACGCGCCCATGGGCGCGTAAGTCGTGCCGGGCCAGAACTTCTCCGGCTCTCCGGTCAGGCGACGCTTCCGGCGTTCGCGCGCCCAGGCGACGAGTACGAAGAGCCCGAGCAGGCAGTAGAGCAGTCCTTTGGCGGCGGTCAGGTCCATGAAGTCAGCGGACGCCGAGCACCCAGGCCCGGTAGGCGGGCGAGGCGTGGTCAGCGGTGAAAGTCAGCCACTGCGGCACGGCGTAAGGATGGCGGGAGTGCACCCAGGCTTCGAGGTCGGCGCCCTTCGCTGCGGCGAACTTGAACGTCACGCGGAACTCGTCCTCGCTCTCGACCTTGCCTTCCCAGGTGTAGTGGGAGCGAATCGGGCCGTCGACCTGAGCGCACGCGGCGAGCCCGGCGGCGACGGCGTCGGCGGCGAGACGGTCGGCCTCCTCGCGCGAGGGCAGGGTGGTCAGGGCGATGGCGACGGCCTCAGTCATGCCCTTCGTTGTCGCCCTTCAGGTAGCGGTCGGTGATGATCTCGATGAGCATGTCGCGGGCTTCCTTCACCGAGTCGACGTGCACGTATAAGTTGCGATCCTCCGGCGAGACCATGCCCCATTCCTGGAAGGTCTCCATGTTGACCACGTTCTTCCAGAACGGGGAACCGAAGAGCAGGATCGGGAACTGCTTCTTGGTCTTACGCGTCTGGATGAGCGTGAGCATCTCGAACAGTTCGTCGAAGGTGCCGAAGCCGCCCGGGAAGGCCACGAGGGCCTTGGCGAGGTAGAGGAACCAGTATTTGCGGACGAAGAAGTAGTGGAACTCGAGGTCGAGCTCCGGCGTCACGTAAGGGTTGTGTTCCTGCTCGAAGGGCAGGGCGATGCCGAGGCCGACGGAGCGGCCGCCGGCTTCGTGCGCGCCGCGGTTGGCGGCTTCCATGATGCCAGGACCGGCGCCGGAGCAGACCAGGAAGCGCTGCCACTCTGGGAGCTGCAGCGACCACTTCGTCATCTCGAAAGCCAGTTCGCGGCAGGCTTCGTAATAAGCGGAGCTGCGCAGGTCGATCTCGGCGACGCGCAGGCGGTGGGCGCATTCGGCGCCGTCGCATTTGCCGCTCGCCGCCATGGCCTTCGCCTCTTCCAGGCGCTTGCGGGCGATGTCGGGGGGGAGGGTGCGCGCCGAGCCGAACATCACGACCGTGTTCCGGACGTTGTGTTTCTTGAACCGCACGTGCGGCTCGGTCATCTCCGTCAGGACGCGGATGCTCCGGGCCTGAGGGCTGCCCATGAACTCAGGGTTGAGGTAGGCCTTGGGCGGGGTGGGCCTCAGTTTGCCTTTTTCCGGGGTCATAAGCCTATCCTCCCCCGCCGTCGGGCACCTGCAAGCCGGGAAGCGTGGGGCTTGACACCCTTGGGGGCGTCCCCTTGGCTGTCCCCTTTAACGCCATGCATCCGACCTACCGTCCGTCTAAGATCTCCCGCGCCCGCAAGTGCGGTTTCCGCGCCCGTTCCAAGACCCCCGGTGGCCGTAAGGTCCTGGCCAAGCGCCGCGCCATCGGCCGCAAGCGCCTCGGCGCTTCCTAAGCCCCATGCGTCTCCCGCGGGAGCGTCGAATTCGCGCCTCGGCCGAGTTCAGCCGCCTCCGCCAAGAAGGCTCGCGACTCGATTGCGGGCCTTTTCTTTTGAACTTCCGTCCGTCGGGTGCCCCTGGTCCGGCGCGGTTTGCGGTGATCGCCGCCAAGAAGAACCTGCCGCTGGCCGTGGACCGTAACCGGGCCAAGCGTCTGGCTCGGGAGCTTTTCCGGACCGATGCCGCCGCCTTTCCGGCCGGCTGGGAGGTCGTGCTGGTCATCCGCTCGGGCATGTTGAAGCGCTCCCTGGCCGAGCTGCGTAAGGTCTACGCCGCCGCGGCGGCCCGCATCACGGCGGCGAAGCCCGGCCCGTCGGCATGAGCGAGCTCCGGCCATCCCTGCTCGCCTGGCTCGCGCTGGCCATCGTGCGCTTCTACCAACGTTTCCTTTCTAAGCCTCTCCATCTGATCCCCGGCTCGGGTTGTCGCTATCATCCGACCTGTTCCTGTTACACCGCCACGGCGCTCAGGCGCTTCGGCTTCTTCAAGGGCGGCTGGATGGGCTTCCGGCGCATCTGCCGCTGTCATCCCTGGGGTGGATCGGGCGTCGATGAAGTGCCGGAGCGGTGAAGGACCCGGCGATTCGCTTAATAGACTCGCCCTCCCTAGGTATTGTGCAGTGTTTTGGTCACGTGAAGCCGCTGTTTTCGAAGGTCCTAGGTTCGCGTCAGGGGGGTGCCTTGCTTCTCGCCTCCAGCTACGTCCTGCTGGGCACGCTCCTGCGGGTCGGTTTGCTCTTGGCCTCGGCGGGCGAGGTCTCCTGGGGCTGGCCGACTTTCGCCGCGCTTTTCCTGGGGCTGCTTTTCGACCTGGCGATGGCCTGGCTGTTGACCCTTCCTCTGGGACTGCTCGGGGCTCTCTGGCCGGCTTCTTGGTCGGCCTCCCGCTGGCTGCGCCTGCCCTTGCGCGCGGCCTGGCTCTTCGGCGCCTTCCTCTTCACGTTCTGGAAGATCTCCGAGATCCTTTTCTGGGAGGAGTTCGGCGTCCGCTTCAACTTCATCGCGGTCGACTATCTCGTCTACACGACCGAGGTCGTGAAGAATATCCGGGAGTCTTACAACCTTCCGTTGATCATCGGCATCGTGCTCGCGATCGCGACCGGTCTCTTCCTGCTCTGGCGCCGACTGGGTTTCGTGCGTCGCTGGGAAGAGGGCGCCGCCGCCGATGCCAGTCCGCGCTGGCGCGACTTCGCCGCGCTCCTGTCGCCTTTGCTGCTCTTCCTGCTGGTCGCCTATTTCGTCGGCCGACACGACCTCAAGGACGCCAGCGCCGCGCGTTCCTCGGTCGCTGAGCGACTGACGGCCGGCCTCCGGCACATGGGCGATGTCCAGCCGGGCTTCCCTAACAGCTACGACACCGAGATCGCCAAGAACGGCGAATACGCCTTTCTGGCGGCCTTCTGGGCCAACCAGCTCGAATGGCACCGTTTCTATCCGTCTCGCCCCGACGCCGTTGAGAAACTTCGCGCGACGCTGCTGTCCCAGGGTGGCAAGGCCGTCTCCGCCGGTCCGCGTGACATCACCCGACGCATCACTCCCGCTGTTCCCGTCCGGAAGTGGAACGTCATCCAGATCACGATCGAGAGCCTGAGCGCGGAATACGTCGGCTGCTACGGTTCACCGGAATATCAGCCCAAGAACCTCACGCCTAACCTTGATCGTATCTCCCGCGAGTCCCTCTGGTTCTCCCGTTGCTACGCCGGCGGCACCCGCACCGTCCGCGGCATGGAGGCGCTATCGCTCTCCATCCCGCCGATCCCGGGTCAGTCCGTGCTGCGCCGGGCAGGTTGTGAAAATCTCACGACGTTGGGTTCGGTCCTGCAGGCCAAGGGCTACGCGACGGCCTTCCTTTACGGCGGCGATGGATTCTTCGACAACATGAACTACTTCTTCGAGGCCAACGGCTACGACATCGTCGACCTGCCGCGTCAGCTCGGCAGAGGGAAGCAGCCGACCTTCGCCAACGCCTGGGGCGCCTGCGACGAGGACGCGTTCGCGTGGTCGCTCGAAGAGGCCGACCGCGCCCACGCCGCGGGCAAGCCCTTCCATCACTTCGTGATGACGACCTCCAACCACCGTCCGTATACCTGGCCGGCTGGTAAAATCGACCCGAAGCTGATCAACCGCGAAGGCGGCGTGGCTTACACCGACTACGCCATCGGCGCCTTCCTCAAGGCCGCGCAGACCAAGCCTTGGTTCAAGGACACGGTCTTCGTCATCGTGGCCGATCACTGCGCCTCCGTCGCGGGTAAGCGCGAGCTCGAGGTCCGTAAGTATGAGATCCCGCTCTTCGTCTGGTCGCCCGGCAACATCGCGCCCCGCAAGTTCGACACGATGATGAGCCAGATCGACGTAGCCCCCACGGTGCTCGGCCTTCTCGGCGTCGATTACCTCACGCGCTTCGTCGGCAACGACGCCCTTGCGCCGACCTACCGCGCCCGTGCCTTCATCAGCAACTACCAGAAGGTCGCGATGCTGCGTCCCGACGGCCTCCTGACGGTCCTCAAGCCGGTGCGTCAGGCGGTCCAATACCAGGCCGACCTCTCCACGGGCGCGCTGACGCCGGTGACCACGCCCGACGCGGCGGCGGTCGAGGAGACGATCATCCATTACCAAGGAGCCGATGAACTCTTCAACCATGGCGGACTCAAGAACCCCGAAAAACCTCGCACCCGTTGACCAGCCTTCCGTGGTCGTTCCGGCGCTCGCCTTGGCGGCGATCGTCGGCTTCTTCGGCTTCCATGGCACCGGCGGCGAGTGGCTTGACTTCCGGGTGCAGGCTTGGTTCTGGGACGGTCGTGATTGGCTGATCCCCAAGAACTCCGGTTGGTTCCATCAGGTGGCCTACACGGGCCCGAAGGTCGTGCTCTATGCTTTCGCGCTCTGGTTGCTTTGGGTGATGGCCTTGCCGGCCCGCTCGCCGGCCTGGCTCGGTCGCCGCCGCGCCGCGTATCTCTTCATTTCGATGGCGGTGATTTCCGTCGTCTGCGTGCAGCTGCGTGCGGTCTCCCAGATGGCGACGCCGCGGGATCTCACGGTCTACGGGGCCGTCGCGCCGAATGCCTGGGACCATCTGCTGCTGTTCGACGCCAAGCCCGCGCATTACCCCAGCCACGCCTTTCCGGCCGGTCACGCCAGCGGCGGCTTCGCGCTCCTGTCGCTCGCCTTCGCGTGGGCGTCGGCTACTTCCCGCCGCCGGGGCTTCCTCATCGGATGCGCCTACGGAGGCGCGATGGGCCTCTACCAGATCGCCCGTGGCGAGCACTTCCTCTCGCACACGCTGGCGACGGCCGCCCTCGCCTGGCTGCTGGCGGCCGTCTTGGCCCGCTGGCTGAAGCCCGCCGAGGTCAGTTCGACCAATTGACGATGTTGTCGGCGCGGAAGGGTCCGTTCGAGCCGGCCTCGTCGAAATAGCTGGTAGGGACGATGCCCGAGCGGATCATCGTGCTGCCGCCGGCGGGAGCCGAGTCCCAGTATTCGGCAAGCGCAGGCGGTTCGCCTTGGACGGCGGGCTCGATGAAGTTGGCGGAGCAGGAGACTACGAGGAAGCTCGGAGATTTCCACTCCTGGAAGCGGGCTTGGGTGGTCAGCACGCGGTAACGGTAGTCGTAGGGGTTGCCCCAGGCGTCGACGAACTCGCGGCAGGCGGCGTTGCCACCGCGCCAGTCGTTGGCGCTGATCTGGGAGTCGTCGTTGGTCATGACGTCGCCGGTGCTCAGGAAGCTACGGATCTGACGATTGGCGCCCGGGAGGGAGGCGTCATCAAAGGCGAGCAGGCTGGGCGGGTTACCCGGGGTCGCGAAACGCAGGAGGCGACGGCCGAGCAGCTGATCGAGGAGGTCGCGGCGGAAGCGGTCGTCGGTGCCGGTGGCGCAGCAGGGGAATTCACCGTAGGCCTTGCGGTAGCTCTGGGCGGCCATGGAGATCGCCTGGATCTCGCCCTTGGATTTGGACTTGTTGCGGCCGATGTTGGCGGCCTTGAAGAGGCCGAAGGTGATCGTGGCGAGGATGCCGATCACTGCGATGACGACGAGGAGCTCGACGAGGGTGAAGCCGGCGCGGCGGGCGGAGGGGCGGGACATGGGGTAAGGGGCTTAGATGTGGCGGGAGTCGTTTTCGTCCTTCTTGACGTAACCGGAGTCCTGTCGCTGGTGGTTCACGGCGTTTTTCTTCAGGTAGGCCTGGTAGACGTCGTCCGCGGACATGCCCAGGACCTGGGCGATGGAGATGAGGAAGTGGAAGAGGTCGATGACTTCGACTCGGGCGTTCTGTTCGTCGAACTTCTGGTATTTGGCCCACCACTTCCAGGGCACGGAGTCGGTCAGCTCAGCCATCTCCTGCTGCATGGCGCGGAGGTAGTTGAGGACCCATTTGATCTTCTCCTCCTCGGTCATGCCGGCGGTTTCGACGCCGATGCGCTTGTTGAGCGCCTGCTGCATCTGGAAGATTTCTTCGAGCTTGTCGGACATGGGTTCGATTAGGGCGGGAAGGGCGCCCTGGGGCAATCCCGGAAGCGCCTGCCCGGCCGGTCCGGGGCCTGAATTGCTCTTTGCAGGGAAGGGCGGACTATGCCTACCTGTCCCCGTGTCCGCCACCAGCCTCCTCACCTCCCTCCGTAAGCCCGAAGTCCTCGCCCCGGCCGGCGAATGGGACTGCGTCCGCGCGGCGGTCGAGAACGGCGCCGATGCGGTGTTCTTCGGCATCGGCCGCTTCAACGCCCGCGTCCGGGCCAAGAACTTCGAAGAGTCTGACCTGCCGGAGCTCATGGCCTACCTGCATGGCCGCGGCGTGAAGGGCTACGTGACTTTCAATACGCTGATCTTCCCCGACGAACTGGCCGAGGCCGCGCGCACGCTCCGCTCGATCGTCGCGGCCGGCGTCGACGCCGCCATCGTCCAGGACCCTGGCATCTGCCGGCTCATCCGCCGCATCTCCCCCGATTTCCCGATCCATGCCTCGACGCAGATGACGGTGACGAGCGCGGCGGGCGTCGATTACGCCCGCGGTCTCGGCGCTTCGCTCGCCGTCCTCGGCCGCGAGGTCTCGATTCCGGAGATGCAGAAGATGCAGGCCGAACAGGCCGCCCAAGGCGAACCCCTTGATCTCGAGGTCTTCGTCCACGGTGCGCTCTGCGTCGCTTACTCCGGGCAGTGCCTGACGAGCGAATCGCTCGGTGGTCGCTCGGCCAACCGTGGGGAATGCGCCCAGGCCTGCCGCCTACCTTACGAACTCGTGGTCGATGGCGTGGTCCGCGATCTCGGCGACAAGGCCTACCTCCTCTCCCCGCAGGACCTCGCCGGCATCGAAGTCGTGCCTGATCTGATCCGCGCCGGCATCCGCTCTTTGAAGATCGAGGGCCGCCTGAAGTCGCCTGAATACGTCGCCGCCATCACGAAGGCTTATCGTCGCGCGGTGGACGCCGCATGGGACGCGCTCTCCAAGGGCGCTGATGCCGACCGCGCCGCGCTCCAGGTCCGTCAGGAAGAAGACTATGCGATGCAGATGACGTTCTCGCGCGGCCTCCACACGGGCTGGCTCCGCGGCATCGATAACCAGCAACTCGTCCACGCTCGTTTCGGCAAGAAGCGTGGCGCCTACCTCGGAACGGTCGTCGACGTCGCCTCGAACGGCGTGACGATGCGCCTCGAAGGCCCGCTCAAGCCGGGCGACGGCGTGGTCTTCGACCAAGGCAAGCCGGCCGAACGCGAGCAGGGCGGCTTCGTCCACGGACTCGAGCCCGCCCGCGGCGGTCTGACGTTCGTCCGCTTCGGCCGCGAAGACGTCGACTGGTCGCTGGTGAAGACCGGAGCGATCCTCTGGAAGACCAAGGACCAGGAACTCGACAAGCGTCTGCATGACTCCTGGGACCGCGAGAAGGCCAATTTCCGCCGCCCGCTCCACGCCAAGGTCATCGGCCGCCTCGGCCAGCCTCTGCGCGTCGAATTCAACGACGGCGAAGGCCACGTCGTCGCCGGCGAGACCACGATGCCGTGCGCCGCCGCCGAAAAGCGTCCGATGGACGTCACCACGCTCCGTGACCAGCTGGGCCGCCTCGGCGACACGGGCTTCGAGATGGGCGAACTGCAGGCCGATCTCGAGGGCGCCCTCATCATCCCGGTCAGCGAACTGAACCGCCTTCGCCGCGACCTCGCCGACCAGATCACGAAGCTCCGCAGCCAGCCGCTCCGCTGGACGCTCCTGCCTTACGAGGAAGAGGCCACCAAGGTCGCCCCCTTTGAGCCGAAGCGTCCCGGCGAGGCCGAGATCATCGTCGTCATCCGTGAGCCCGAGCAGCTCGAACCCGCCCTCGCGAGCGGCGCCCGCGTGATCTACGCCGAGTACGAAGATCCGAAGAAGTTCCGCGCCGCCGTCGCGCGCGTCCGCGCCTACGAGCAGGAAGCCGGCCGCAAGGTCGAGTTCTGGGCCATGGGCCCGCGCATCCATAAGCAGGGCGAAGACCGCATCAGTGAGATCGTCCTGTCGTGCGAGGCCGACGGCTACCTGGTGCGTAATCACGAGGATCTGCGCGCCTTCAAGTGCAAGCGCCTCCGCGCCGACTTCTCCCTCAACGTCGCCAACGGGCTCACCGCCGAGTGGCTCATGCGTGAGCATGCCCTCGAAGGGCTGACGGTCTCCTACGACCTCAACTCCGAGCAGGTCACCGCGCTCTTCCAGTCCGCTCCGCCGGAATGGTTCGAGGTCACGGTCCACCAGCACATGCCGATGTTCCATATGGAGCACTGCGTGTTCTGCACCTTCCTCTCCAAGGGCAAGGATTACCGCGACTGCGGCCGTCCGTGCGAGACGCACCGCGTCAAGCTGCGCGACCGCGTCGGCGCCGAGCATATCCTCAAGGCCGACGCCGGCTGCCGGAACACACTCTTCAACTCGCGCGCCCAGACCGGCGCCGAATACGTCACCCAGCTGCTCGCCCTCGGCGTCCGCCGCTTCCGCGTCGAATTCGTCGACGAGGACGCCGCCACGGTCTCACGCACGCTCGAGAAGTATCAGGCCCTGCTGAAGGGCGATATCGACGGCACCGCCCTCTGGAACGACCTCAAGGTCCTGAATCAGCTCGGCGTCACGCGCGGGACGATGAGGGTAAGGCTCTAAGCGGTTGGCGTTTGACCGTGGTGAAGCGAAGCCCACCGTGGGGCTATGGACCGCCGCTCCTTCCTTTCCCTCGCCGCCGCTTTGCCGGCGCTCTCGGCTTTCGGCCAGACCGCATCGGCGCCTGATTTCGCCAAGCTGCCGATCGGCGGGATGGACAAGAAGCTGACCCCGGCCTTCGCCGCCGCCGGCTATGGCTACCTCGAGCTATTCCTGAGCGCGGAGATCGTGCCGGGCAAAGAAGAAGACGTCTTCGCCAAGAACCTGGCGGCTCTCAAGGTGCTGCCGATCCCGACCACTTTCCTGAACGGTTTCATCACCAGCGATATTCCGATGGTCGGCCCGGACGCCCAGCACGACAAGGTCGAGAAGTGGGTCCGCACG
>Ga0102864_1000261_pt1 | contig 13590 bp, 10 predicted proteins | sample Colrivmet1449B02_FD_84976 | JGI IMG/M metagenome (GOLD analysis project Ga0102864, IMG submission 84976) | Estuarine microbial communities from the Columbia River estuary - metaG 1449B-02 | ecosystem: Environmental > Aquatic > Marine > Intertidal zone > Estuary | place: USA: Columbia River...
AATATGATGAATATGTTAAAAAAGAAAAAAGTATATGATATGGATTCTGAAAGTTATGATAATAAAAGTACTATTAGTAATGAGTCATCTCAAGAATTAATTGACAATAAATTAATTGACAATAAATTAATTGACAATAAATCAAATTACAAAGTAAATGAAAATATAAATGAAATAGAACATTATAAATCAGAGAATGCAATTAATTTAAATTTAAAATCAATAGAAATAGAAAGGATAAATGTTGATAAACGAGATATAAAGAAAAGTGATTTTTATTGTGAATTGTGTAAAAATAATTCTAGTAAAGATAATTTTTTTATTTTATCATGTGATCATATTTATCATATTCAATGTTTAGCAGAAACGCATTTTGAAGATGTATATAAATATCCTGTTATTGACACGGAGTATTTTTCAAGTAGAAAATGTAATATATGTTATAAACAATTACAATTAGATGAAGTTATGTATCTTCATGGTAAATATTTAAAAAATACAAAAGATTTTATAGAAAGACATCAGAATTCCATAGAAAGTTTTGAATATCAATTAAAGAAAATGAAAGAAGAGTTAAGAGTATGTTATGAATATAAACACAAATTAGAACAACAAAGAGAAAAATCAAAACAAATTGTATCTATTTTATCTACTATGATTTATAATTAATTAATTTCTCGTTTTTAATTAAATAATTTTATAATAAAAATAATTAATAATAATAACAATGGATCTTATTATATATACTAAATATAATGTAGCTGCTAAAATTTGTGGTAAAGTATATAATATATTAAAAGATAATATTATGTCTGGAAAAGTTCTTGGTCTAAGAACATTAGAAACATTAGGTGATGAAAAAATTAAAGACGAATGTAAACAAGTTTATAAACAATTAAAAAATAAAGGAATAGCTTTTCCTATAAGTATTTCTTTAAATAATTGCGTAGGCAATTATACATATGAAAATAGAAACGACGAATATAATATTATAAAAAATGGTGACGTTGTTAAAATAGAATTAGGTGTTAATATTGACGGTTGTATAGCTGTATTAGGTGAAACGATTGTGTATGATGAAAGTACAAACGAAACGACTGAAAATGACAAAGATGAAAATGACAAAGATGAAAATAAAGAAAATACAAAATATATAGAATTTTTAAATAAATTACAAAAAGATATAGTTAAAATAATAAAGCATGGTGAAATTAACGATGAAGTTAAAATGTATATAGAAAGTAAATGTACTGATTTAAGTTGTTTTCCAGTTGAAAATTCAATAAGTTATCAACATTTTGATAGTAAATTATCTACGGATAGTTCAAAATATATTATTACAAATTATAAAAAATATTATGATGATGAAGACGTTTTAATTTCTAAAGAAAATCTATGTTTTGAATTTGAAAAAGGTGAAGTTTATACTATAAATTTAACAATAATACAAAATAATTCAGAAAACGAAACAGAACATTATTATATTGAACCACATCAACCACATATTTATCGTTTTAATGAATATTTTTATAATTTAAAATTAGCTTCATCTAAATCTTTTTGTTCAGTTATTCATGAACAGTATCAAAAAAATGCATTTGATTGTGTACCATATAAAGATAAACCTAAATACAAATTTGGAATAAAAGAAAGTTTAGAAAAGGGTATTTTAATACAATATCCAGTTTATTATAGCAAAGATAGATGTACTGTTTTTCATAAAAAATTTACAATAGTTGTTAATGAAAATGGTAGTAATATTTTACGTTACTTTTAAAAATTAATAAAAATGAATTTAAAAATAAGTTATTATATCATTAATAAGATGGCAAAATATATAGCATTTGATACAGAAACAACAGGTGTAGACTCATTAAAATGCAATCTATTAACAGTTTCGTTTATAGTATTAGACAGCGAATTAAATAAATTAGATACATTAAATATTTCATTAAAACATGAAAATTATTATATAAATCCAACTGCTCTGGAAGTCAATAAAATAGATATTATAAAACATCATAATAACTCTTTAGATATTATAGATGCTAGAGTCAAATTAATAACTTTTTTAAATAAATATAAAATACAATATAATTTTGTGCCTATTGGGCATAATATATTATTCGATATTAATTTTATTAAATCAAGTGGTTTGTTAACAAATGAAATATATAATAAATATATTAGTTGCAATTTTATAGATACGTTAACAATTGCTCAATTTTTAAAATTTTCAGGTAAATTACCTGAAAAACAAAGTGTATCATTGATTAATTTATGTAAATACACTGAAATTAAAGATGATAAAAATACAGACTTAGAACATTCAGCAGAATATGATACAAATATGACAATTAAATTATTAAAAAAATTCAAAAGTATAATTAATGAACCAGAAGAACAAGAAATTAAAAAGAAAAGAAAATTAATTTAATTAAAATTTATAAGTTCAAAATGAATTTAAAAATAAGAAAATATAATAGTATAGCAGAAGTATTATATCTCTGTTAGCTCAGTTGGTTAGAGCATTCGCGCAAAGGGTCCGTCACGGAGAATTATGTCCTGAATATGACATTAAACTATTTAATAAGCTTCTGTAGCATAGTTGGTTATTGCACCAGACTGTTAATCTGGGGGTCACTGGTTCGAATCCAGTCGGAAGCGTTGTCCTGAATATGACATTAAACTATTTAATAAGCTTCTGTAGCATAGTTGGTTATTGCACCAGACTGTTAATCTGGGGGTCACTGGTTCGAATCCAGTCGGAAGCGTTACTTCTTAAAAAATATTAATTAAAATAATTAATATTTTAAATAATTATTAACGTTAGTCTTGTTGTCGAAATTTTTTGATCCATTTTTTTATGTCATCTAAATTTAACCATGTTGATTCATTATTGCGTTTAATTATTTCATCTGGATTAAAAACATTTGATGTGATTAAATTATTTAATAATAAATTTTCAATGTTGTCATTAATCATTTCATTTGCAATATGTTTTAATATGAATGGTAGATCTGATGAATTAATATTATTTAAATTTAATTTTTGTTGTAAATAATTGACTATATTATTTATTTTTTCTGATCGTGAAATCAATGGTGTTTTTATAATATTTATTATTTGATTTTTAGAAATATTGTCATCAATAAATGATTCTCCTAAATCTTTTTTAATTTTATATATTTTATCATTTAGTGTTTTTATTTTTGTATTCCATTCGATTTCTGAGTTTATAATTTGTTTTTTATTAGCTAAAGATTCATCAATGTCATTATAATATTTCATTGGTAGTATTTCTAAAGATTCTTCTATATCACCAGTGTTTATTGGTTTTAATGGAACAAATTGGCCAAAATTAGTCATAGCACTATTTATTTTATTTTGATTATTAGTAGTAATTCCTAATAATTGAATTGGTTTTTTCAAAATTTTATTAAGATTTTTTAAAGATTTGGTCAATTCATTAATGTTTAATAAGTTTTTATCGATATATTCTTCAAATGAGATTTTTGGTAAATCTATAATTCCAGATTCTTTAATAGGAATAATTATTTTATTTTTTGTAACTATGTAATTTACTTTATTAAAACTATTAACTAATTGTAATTGAACAGGTTCTTTTGTTTTATTTAACAATTTTACTATATTATTGATATCATATAATTCATCATATTTAAAATTTTCAGGATATTCATTTTCCTTAATACAACTTGATGAGTTGTATTCTAATAAAAAATTAATAATATTATTCGTTATGGTATCATTTGATTTGTAATTAAATACAAAATTAATTGTTGGTTTTATTTGTTTATTTTTTAAAATTTCTATTTTTTGAGATGATTTATCCCATAATATACCTGTATTATAAACAATTAATTCAAATGCATTTTGTTTTTTTATTAAGATAATAGACGGGTTTGATTTATTAATCTCGGTATAAAAGTTACATACTAATTTAATATTATTGTAATCAAAAGTTTTAGTTGATTCAGTTTCAATATAAGGTATATTTAAAATAAATATGTTACATTTTAACACTCTTGTTAACAAATCTATAATATCTTTCCAATGTATATGATTGTTAATTTCTTTTATATATTCATCAAAAGTATATTTTAAACTGATAGTTCCATTATTTAATTTTTCATATTCGTCTTTATTATTTTTTAAATATACTGTTAAGTATTTTTTTAATTCTGTTGTATTATTTATTGTCATAGTCTCTGTTTTATGTTCTATTGCTTCTAAAACACAATTAAGAAAAGATAATTCATTTTGATTAACTCCCCATCTTAAAAATGTACCCTTTGTATTTTGTTTTATAATTTCGTTTAATAATTTATTTAAACCAGGAGGTAATAATCCTTGGCGTTTTTCATTTAATAATTTATCTGTAATTAAAATATGTTGTTTTGTAGAATCTTTTTCTTTAACCTTTTTAATATTAAACAACGACCTTTCTTTATCGAAACAACAAGGGTAACTATTTATATTATAACCAAAATATTTATTTTTGTCGTGATGTTTACAAACGTCATGTATTAAATGATTTGCTTTATCAAAATTTGGTTGATGTTGACATTTACTTTTACTAGGTTTGCTTATCAATTGTGATAATGGAACAGCTTCTAACCACATAGACATCAAAGGTTCTTCATCTTCTTTTTGTTTTATTTTTAGAATTAAATCATCGTTGTGTATATGTTTCAATGGAAAGTCAACATCATTTGGACTATATGAAACATAATAATAAGGTGAATCTATACTAAATCCGTATAACTTTCCATCGGAAATTACTTTAATAACTAAAGATTCAAATGAATTTAGAGTTTCACCGCGTTCATTTTCTTCTATAGTTACTATAAAATTAGAAGGTTGAACTATAGTTTCAAAAATTTCCTTATTTTTTATATTTTGAGCCATACCTTTTCCTTGAAATTTAAAACAACACGGAATATTATCTGGTGTAAATCCAGGATATGGATAAGTGTCATTTGGACATACATATCTATTATTATCATATATCATTGTCCTTGTTTTTTCAATAATTAAATTATCATCTATTTTTGGTTGTCTAGGTTTTTGACATTTTGATGAAAATATTTTAACACCACGTTGTCTTAAAATTTTTATATTACTTCGTTCTTTTAATTGTTTTTCTTCTTGTTCTGATTCTGATTCCAAGTCATCAAAAATAGTTGATATCTGATTAGTAATTTCAGGTTTTTTCATTAACAAATTTGTTACAAAAATTTCATTAACAATAGTTTGCAATTGAGTTAAATTATTAGAACCATATATTGTAATAATACTTGAATCTAGTTTAAAAGGATTATCTTTGATATTAACAGTAAGTCCTTTTTTTTCAGATTCCATGTCACTTTGTGGTGGTTTTCCGATTTTTTTATAATACATTAATAATATATCGTTTTGTTTATCTTTTTCTTTTGAAATTGTTTCTTTTGCTTCAAAAAATTGGCGTATTTCAACTTGTGTTAACATACGTCTAAATGTGTCTAAACTAATAGATTGATTTGTTATTAAAAAAGCATTAATAGTTTCTATTTCAATAATAGATTTATTAATTGATTGAAGTCTTTTTGACATTAGATAAATACCTTGTAATTTATTTAATTTATCTATTAAATTATCTACTGATGATTTTACTATAGATTTTATATAATCAATTGATTGAATTTTATCTTGTTCATTAAAAGTAATTTTAACTGTTAATAATCCATTTTCATTTAATAATATTGTTAAATAATTATGTATTTCAATTTGGTTAAGTGTATATTTAAAATGATATTTAAAAAGTAAACCTTTGACTTTTTTATAACTAATTTGATTTAATTTTTTTTTTTCATTTAATATCCATGATTTAATAGTATTGTCAGATACTGTATCAATTAATTTATTATAAACTTTTATCATAGGCGTTGATTTAGTTGTATTATATACTATAAATGGTATATCATCTGATAATTCTAATGTATTGAAAATTTGTTGTAATTTAATAAATTTTCCTAAAACACCTGTTTCATATTTAGAATCGCGAACAGTAAATATTATATTAGTGTAATTAAATAAAGGACGGTCGTTATTAGGTGTTAGATCATAATATTCTTTAAAATTTGATAAGTTGTATGCTTGATTATAGAATGATTTTAAATTTTCTTGATCCGTTAATAAAGTACGTTTTTTAGATTGTAATTGTGAGTTGATATTAATAAAAAAGTTTTCAATATCTCGTTCTAATGTTTCTTTTTCATTTACACTTAATATAGATTGATTATTTGGCAGATTTATAAAATCTATCATTTTCATTTTAATTATTATAATTAAGTCATCAAGTGTTAAATTAATAAAATATTCAACTAAATTGTCATACAAATTATTAATATATTCAAAATCGTCTTTTATTTTATTATATAAAGTATAAGGATTTAAATCAAAATCTTTATATGTAGATTTATCTGTAATACTAAATATAGTTGATACATAAATTTTAGGATCATCTGTTAAACTAAAATCTAAATAATTATTATCTAGTAATAATAAATAATCATCATCACCAATCTTTTTTTCTAATTTAACAAAATTTGGATAATATTGTAAACCTAAAAATACAAATAATTTATCTTTTATTAAAGATATCGAATCGTCTATAAGTATACCAAAATAAGTTTCATCTGTTAAATTTAATATGTTATTATTTTGTTTATCTATGATTTTTATACCTAAAGACATACTTTATATTAACATTTATAAAGAAATTAAATTAATTAAAAAATTTCTTTAGAAATAAAATAAAAACAGCAAATTCATACTTTTTAATAATAGTATTAATATTATTTTTATTACTATTATTAATTTTATTATATAAATATTCTTTTTTCAATATCATTACGTAAAAGATTACATAAATCTATAAAATTTTTAGTAACTGGTTCTATTTGTTCCATATTTTTAAATCCTGTTATAATTATATTACCAGTTTGAAATATTAAAAATGTTATACTAATACATGTGCATTTTGATGTACAAATACATAATCCTGTGAGTTTTGTTTCTGATGTAGTTTTATTTTTTGAAATGTTTAATGTTTCAAAGTTTAAATTATTTGTTAAATTAATTTTGTAAATTAATTTAATTCCAGAATATGATTCTGGCTTATATTTACATATATAATTTAAATTAATAAGTTTTTCGTAAAATCTTTGACGATTAATTATAAAATTAATATTAAAATAAATATTTATACAATTTATATTTAAATCAATATAATTTTTTAAATTTGAATTGTTTATATCTAATGAATAATCTTTATTAATAAATGGATTACAATCATAATTAATTTCTATAATATCTGGTATTAACGATATATCATTTATATAACTATTATTTATATCATATGTAACTTTACCTATAATGTTATCATTATTATGATAAATTAAATCATTTGACGTATCAAAAAATATATTGATATTTTTTTTATAAAATTTATTTTTATTTTTTAATAATTCTATTTTAGAATATCCAATATAATCACCATCTAAATTATATATAAATTTTCTTCTTTGTGTTTCAAATTTTTTTGATATAAACATTCTAGTTTTATAGTCTATAGTATATTCTTTTTTATTAATAATATAAGTATTAGATTTATTCAATTTATGACCAATAATTTGTTTATTTGTATGCGAATATACTAAATTATCATTATCTAATAAAATGCCATTTATGTCCTTTGTTAATAAAATAACGTCTGTTTTATTTTTTAATGTTGTTAATTTTTGGTAAATTGTTTTTGTAATTTCTGTTCCTTCATCTATATTTTTACAACCAGTTAAATGTAAACTTCCATTTTTAAATAATTTAACATTAACATTATTACCATTATTATTGTAAATAATAGTAATCTGATTATAAAATAACCGTTTATTAATTTTATCAGCATTTTTAATTTTAGCTTTTTTATATATAGTTGTTGAATATCTTCCTTTCATTACATTTAAATCTGCATAATTATATTTAATACCTATTATTTCATTATCTATATCCAAGTATTTGCCAATATTTGTTAAATTTAAGTTGCATAATGGTAACTGAGATGATAAAGTAATTGTTGAAATTTTAATATTAATATCATTAGACATTATTTTTTTTTTTAACTTAAAAATAATTCAATTTATTCTAAAAATTATTTATTCATCTTTATTTTGATCTTTATAAAGTAAATTATTTATTAATGTATAGTTAAGAATAATTTGATTTAGTTTATAAACACCTATACTAGATAATATATGCCATAAAGAATGTAATTGTAAAAAATGAGTGAAATTACAAAATAAATTTTCAATACTCCATAATGTCATACTAATTCCATAATAATATAGTGCAGAATTAGTTAATGTAGAAATATGTTTTTTAATTTTAATGTATTCCAAAATATCATTTTGAACATTAATTAAATGTGTATATTTAGGATCACTAGTTTTATCACTATTATTATTATAAAAAACAGAAAGTGATTCGTAATTTGATGTATGTAATTTATTAGTATTATTATGGTTTTTATAAATTATGTTATAAGAAATTTTATTTAAATTTAATGATAAATTATAAAGAATAAATAAAACTGAAATTTCTGTTATTTTTAAAGTAATATGAAAAATAGATACTTGTAAATATATATTAATAAAATAGCTTAAAGAAATAATAACAGATAAAATTGGTACATATTCTGTAATAATTTTTAAATACTGTAATATATTTTGTTTAAACATTGTTTGAACAATATTTAATCTTAATAAAATTTTAATATATTCTGATGTCAATAAAATCATTGGTATTTCATCTAATAATTGAAAAGGATATAATAAAGTACTATGAAATAATATTGTACCAACACCAACTAAAATTAATAAAATATAAATTTTTTTAAAATGGTCTTGGATATATATATTATTTTGTAATATTAAGTCTTTGTTAAATTTATTAAATAATATACCAGACATTATTAAAAAAACCCCAGTTATTGAATTCCAATATTCTGCAATGTATTCTGATTCTATATAATTTAATTCACACCAATCTATTGTACTTTTCATATAATTTCTATATAATTAAATTAGAAATACATTTTAATTTAATTTCATTTTTTTATAATGGATTTGATTTAATTAGCGAATTTCTTTTTGATTTTGATTAAATTTTTTTTAAAACATTATTATATATATAAAATTACATGTCTCATTTTTCATTTACACGAAATTTATATGATAAGTGTGCTTTAGATAAAAAAGATCAAGAAAGCACTTCTCCTTTTAATTGGGTAACTGATTCTCAAATTGTTGAATCAAATAAATCTTGTTATCAAGGTACATCTCCATTTATGCAAAATCCTACTCGTAGTATTTCTTTAGATAAAGTTGATATTGAAAGTGATTTAAGAGGACAAAATTATAATAATTCTAGATGTCCAACTCATAAATATAATCCAACATTGCAAAAACCATATCAAGAAAAACTAACAAATTGTCAAAACCAATTAGTTCCAGAATATACAAGATTAAATAAAGCGTGTAATATTTTTAATGGTATTTCAATTAATCGTTTTTCACCTTTATGCGATGATATCCAAAGTTTAGAAAAAATACACACTAATGATTATATTGGTACTAATACAAGATTATTGATAAAAGATGCTTTTAAAAAATAAAATAAAATTAAAAAATTATTTTAAAAATTATTTTAAAAATTATTTTAATTTTATTTTAATAAATGTTCAAAAAGAATTTTATATTTATGGTTAGAAATAATGTCTAATTCATTTACTGTGTTATCAGTATTTTCAGTGTTATCAGTATTTTCAGTGTTATCAGTATTTTCAGTATTTTCAGTGTTATCTAAATTAGACATTTGAACAGTATTGTTATCATCTTTTTCGGTTAAGTCTAGATTAGATTCTTTAAGATGTTTATTTGATTTTTCATTAGAATACATATCATTAGAATACATATAAAAAACTGTACCGATGAACCCAATTACCATAGTTGTACCAACAGTTCTTCCGATTCCTTTAATAAATGAATTAAATAGTTCTTGTTTGATTGTCATTTTATTTTTTAATATATATAAAGAGAAATTTCAAATTTTTTGAACTCACTTTATATTATTATTATTGTAATATTTTATTTTTTATTTTTATTTTTTAATTGATTGTATTAAGTTTCATCTTGTCTACCAGTCGTATTACTGTTCCACAAAGCTTCATTGTTTTTACCATAAACTACAAAATTACAGTCATCCTGCATAACTGCACTCCATGGACTAGACCCCCTACCATTTGTACCGGTTGCCCAAATTGCATTATTTGAAGATGTTCCACCTGGTTTATAAGCCACAAGATTTCCATCACCCTGCATATATAATTTATAATCTCCATGTGGCTGATTTCTTGCACCACTTTCCCACAAAGCTTTATTTTTATTACGAAGAACTACATTTCCATCTCCTTGCATATTTAATGAACATTTACCAGAGGTTGATACAATGTTATTTGAACATAATCCACCATTAATATTTGAAAAACATGAGTCTTTTGCTTGAGCTGGTGTTGGTGTTGTAGTAGTTGGTGTTGTAGTAGTTGGTGCAGGTGTTCCAGCAGCAGGTGCAGGTGCAGGTGTTGTTGTACTACTTTTTTTGTCATCTTTTGTTGTTTCTTCCTTTTGTGTTGAAAAATAAATTCCTACTCCACCACCAATACTAATTAAAATACAACAACATATTCCAATTATTAACATAATCATCATTTTTTGATCCATTATTTTATATATATATATATATATATAATTTTTTTGTAAATTTGTAATTAAAATTAATGTTTAACTTATTTGCGCGTGAAAAAAAATAATACTTTTTAATTTTGTATTTTAGAATGAGTGATATTGTAAATCGTTTTAAAAATGTTTTTATATCACCTAATAATTCAAATTATTTATTTAATATTATTATCAATAAATTAAATCAAAGGAATATACATGTAACAGAAAATTTAGAATTATATAAACAAAATTTTTTAGAATTACAAACTATGATTTACAATGATAATTTTGTAAATATATACAATGATTATTTTAATAAAAATCAATCTGTAAATTTAGAAGATGTTTTGATTAAATTAAACCAAATAGCTGTTACTAAATTTGAATTTATAGTTTCTCAAAATTATATTCAAAAAAATTATTTACAACAAATACAACAAAATGAACAAAAACAAAATGTGTTGATAGAAAATAATTTAGAACAAAATGAACAAAAACAAAATGTTCATGAAAGGATTAATAAAAAAAATAACTATAAATCTAATAAAAAAAATCATGTAATGGTTAAAAAGGAAGAAAGGGGTATAATAGAAAAAAAAGATAAAAACACTATAACAGAAAACAATACGACTAAAATAAATTTTATAAATTTTTTTTCAGATGATGCTAATTTTATTAATAATAAATATGAATATGATATAAAAATAGAAAATTTAAAAAGTATTTATCTTGAGTCGATAAATTTATTATATGATATGTATAATATAACAAATTATAATAATAAATTTTATTTATTAGAAGGGTCGCATAAACATTTAATTACTATACCTATTGGATTTTATGTTATAGATAAATTATTAGATATAATTACAAAATCTATAAATTTTGTTTCCATAAATAAAAACAATGATTATAAGTTTTTAATTTATAAGAATAAAATTAAAAATAAAGTTTATATAACATGTGATTGGATTAAATCAATCAATGACAAAGATATTAAACGTCAAGATGAAAAAATAAGGGATAAATCGGTATTAGATTTTGGTATTATATTCGTGTCAAATAATACATCGCAAAATAATTATTCTTTATGTGAAATTCTTGGGTTTGATAAAAATGAATATCTTAATAATAATATGTATATAGGAGAAAAATCACCTATTGAAAATATTTATCAAAATATATATTTTAAACTTTTTATTAATGATATAGAAATAGAACGTTATTATACTACAAAGGAAACTTTTACGTATTATGATAAGATTAATTTTAATTTACAAAGTAATTATGGTAATAAAATATGTCATATACCTAATTTAAATACTCCATATGATATAGATGAAGAATTAGAAATGAATAAAATAAGTTTTCAGTTTAATAATTCTATAGATTATATTATAAATTTACCATTAAATTTCGATATAGTTATGGGATTTGAGTATATTACTTTTTAAACAAATTAATTTTTAAAAAGTAGTGTTTTATCATAAAAATATATTATTTATATAATGTAATGATATCTAATAAATATATTTTTATTAACGATAATGATAAATATTGTTGCGTTTGTTTTGAAACTTTTAATTTAATAAAACGAACAAAACAATATTATACACAATATATTTCAAATGAATTTAATGATAGCGATTCTCAAAATACAGAAATTGATTTAAATAAATTAATAAATAAATATATAAATGATTTTGATAAAGAAATTGCTTTAAATACAAATAATACAAATGAAGATAATCTAATACAAGAAATGTATGATAATACAAAGGGAGAATTTTATGATAATACAATAGAAGAAATTTCTGATAATACAAATGAAGAAATGTATGATAATACAAATGAAGAAATGTATGATAATACAAAAGGAGAATTTTATGATAATACAATAGAAGAAATTTATGATAATACAATAGAAGAAATTTGTAATATGATACAAGAAATTTCTGATAATATGATTGAGGAAGTTTCTGATAATATGATTGAGGAAATTGTAAATGATATAATTGAAGAAAAGTTAGAATCGGATGGTTATTTATCTTTAAATGATATAGATAAAGATATATTTCATGATAATAAAATACCTAATGAATTATTGGTTAAAAGTTGTTGTAATATACATTATATATGTATTAGATGTATAAGAAAAATAATAAATAATTATGATAATCATCCAATAAATGAAAATAATTCGCATATGGCTTGTCCATATCCTTTTAAGGATTGTGTAACAAATATTGGATTTAAAAATGTTTTTAATCATAATTTAATTAGTAAGATATGCAATACAGAAGATGAATGGGACAATTATTTAGAACATTCGAATAGATATGCATTTCCAGGTTATACTATAATAAAATGTCCTATATATAATTATAGAACAGATTCAAAATGTAATACTGATATATTAGTTGAAAATATAATTTTAAAAAGTGCTAATAAAGGAGAACTTGTATTAGAATGTTCTCAAAATAATTTATGTCTAAAAAAGTTTTGTTATTGTTGTAAAGAAGTCATATACAATTATTATTCTATATGTTATACATGTAAAACAAATTATGAAAATGAAAATCCAAATGTTTATAATTATTATTTTAATAAAAATAGTAATGTAAAAATGGATGAAATTACAAATACAAATGAAATTACAAATGAAATTACAAATGAAATTACAAATCGAATTACAAATGAAATTACAAATGAAATTACAAATCGAATTACAAATGAAATTACAAATGAAATTACA
>Ga0102864_1000273_pt1 | contig 13250 bp, 20 predicted proteins | sample Colrivmet1449B02_FD_84976 | JGI IMG/M metagenome (GOLD analysis project Ga0102864, IMG submission 84976) | Estuarine microbial communities from the Columbia River estuary - metaG 1449B-02 | ecosystem: Environmental > Aquatic > Marine > Intertidal zone > Estuary | place: USA: Columbia River...
CTCTACAGAGATCTCGTCAATGCCATCCCAATCAGATTGATTGGACTCACGCATGGCTTGCTCCTGCTCATAGGCAATGTCTGCCATGGCATCAAGCAAGTCAGCATTACGTTGCTCATCAATGAATGCAAAGTCTCTCATGGTCTGAATTGAGTTGGAACGGTGAGCAGTTTAAGGTCATACTCAGGACCATACGTAGTACTTATGTACTAACGCATAAGTCTATTGGTGAAGTTGGGGATGAATGCATCATCACGACAAGGTTCCTTATAGGTCTTGTTCGTTACGATTGCATAGATGGCCGCTGGGGTCATGTCGTATGCCCTGGCAATAAACCCAATGGATTCATTGTATTTAGCACGGGCACGAATGTCATTAACCTGGGCATCACTAAGGAAGCCACGGTAGCGTCCACGTTTGATTGGGTCTTCCTTGAGGGGAGGACGTTGCCTCACCCTACGGAGAACCTTAGTCATAGATATGGGACTGCAGTTGACAATGCTAGCGATCAAGTCGTAGCGATAACCTTTGCAACGCAGTTCCCAGATCTGGTCTTCTTTCAGGACGGAGATTCGTGATTTCATTGGAGTCAAGTGGAGTGGATGGTGAGTAGTTTAAGGACATACTCAGGTCCATCAATACTTGGAATCTTAATAACCGTTGTTTATCAAAGATCTTAATAACTAAACAGCCATTACTTTGGTGCTGGCTGTTCGAGTGGGGGTCAGGGGGTGACCCTTATACTTACCTCATATATAGGTATGAACCTGCGAAGTCACAATTGTGTAGGCAGGTTTCAAATGATTGGTCATCTAGTAGTTGGTACCGTGCATGTTCCGCTGGTGCTTTCCATGATGCAGGCTTATACACAGTCCCTGTCTGTCTTGCGACAAATGCATGGACTGATCTGCCTTCATACTTGGTACCAGGACTAGAGACATGGATGATCTTGTAGTACTTGACCCCGCGCTTAACTTCGAAAGCTACGGGGTTGTTGTACTGTTTGTAGAACTTATCTTGGAGAGTCTCGCAGAGTTGTTGAATGCGATCCTCGATAAGTTTGGTGTTAGCGCTGAGTGTTGTCATGGTGTTGAGTAGAAGTTGGATTGGTGATGTCCATGCCGACCACTGCACCTGCGGTGAGGCCGGCAATGATTAGTGTCAGGGCTACCACGCAGATCTTACATAGTCGCGTCTCATGAGACGCATAATAAGAATCGAGGTGGATGAATTGCCCTGGCGATAATCGAACCGTGTGTTTCATGTAGTGTTGAGTGATAGATGTGTTGTGCAGACGGTGAGGTCTGCATAGAAGGGAGTATAACTCCCCTCCAGGCAAACGTCAGTCTTCGATGCCGTACTCCTGTTCCCACTTCAGTAACGCACGGTTGAGATCAACCTTCGTCTTAAGGAAGATGCAAACAGGGATCAGGTCCTCGAACTTTGCCATGCCATCTTGCCAGGCAAAGAAAAGCTCAAGTGCTTTCTGCCTGCGGTCTTCAATAGACCAGTCAATGCATGGCAGCTCAGCAGTGGAATCCCTCCTGGCAAGCAGGCGAGATTCTTGCGTGAGCAGATATTCAACGTATGAAGGAGTCATGAGTTGAGTCCTAGGTGAGTTGAGTTACAGACCATGAGGTCTGCAGAAAAGGGCCGAAGCCCCTTAGTGCAAACGTCAGAGTGTACGCTTATCCAAGCAATAGAATGCATCCCCAAGAAAACCTTGGGTGTAGATAAGCTGATGCCCTGGCTTTGCTGGGCATGTCTTGATGTGATGCTTGTTGATTAGCTGCTGTGCTCCAGCAGATAGCAGCATGCCTGCTCCTGTGCCCATAACGATGGCAAGCACAGCGTTTGTGAAGTCGTTGTCGTTCATGTCAGTAGTGTGATGATGTTGAAGGAGATTACATGCACTGGAGCTTACGCTCAAGTTCCATGTCGATGGAGTAATGATAATAATCCTCCATCTCCATAAGCATCTCCTTCATGCTTGTTGGTACTCCACCGCCAAGTGTACGTACGTCACGGTCTAGCCACTCTTGCCATTCGGCATCGGTGTCTGGGTCGAATGTATTCCACAGCTTCTCAAAATGAAGCTGGGTTGATTCGCCGCCATACCATGTGACGCGGTACTGTTGTTCGGCGGATGGTTTGTAGACAAGTGCTGGTGTTGTCATGGTTGAGTTGAGGTAGTGTTGATGACAGGATGTTGAGTCCTGCAGAAAACCTACCGCCGATACGAATTCGTATCAACGGAGGGTTAAGTGCAGGAGTCACACGTCAGTCTTAGGTGTAATAACGAATGCCATATCCTTAGGCATGATGAGTGCCGCTGCCCGAGTTCTGTACTCGTTCAGCTTTGCATCAATAGCCCCCTTAGCAGGTAACTTGGCATTCTCTACGAGTGTTGCTGCACCTTTGAGGAGTGCAGCAGTGTTCTTACGAAAGTTGAGTGCTGTCATCTTGAGTTGGTGTTGTGTAGATGCCACTGAGTGTGGCAATAACTGGACCAGGGTTTGCACCTGGCCACCCGCTTAGACGGATCAGTTGTCTTCGTCGTAGCTGTAACGCATACGTTCCTGCTCGTGTTGACGCATGTACTTGATGATCCCTTTGATCTCATCAAGGGTTAAGTGACCGGTTGGATCAGCCATACCTGGGAACCATACTTCGTATGTGGGTTCCTGCCCTGGATCGTTAGCTGCCATTAGCCCTGAACCTTTCGGTCCAGTGACAATGGATACTTCACCAATCCAGGTGTCGTGGTACACCAGGTGATAACCACCAGGTACATTGGAATGCTTCTGCCAACCTGTTGTCAGGTCCATGGATATCTCCATGTGTGCGGTGCCTATCTCCGCTGGAGGCAATACTGAGTGAGGGATTCGATCCCTCGGCATCACGCCTGTTACTCAGTTGGTTGGGTAGCTGTTGGCAGCACACCAGTCCATGTGGACATCGTGTGCTTCCTTAGGCCAGTCGTGGTTCGCACATTGCTGTGCTGTTGCCTTGTCCAATTGGTGCACGGTTACTTGCGTACCGATACCAATGAGGACTGCAAAGCCACAGATGACTGGAGCTACGTTGGGGAATTGATAACGCATGGCGTTGAGTTGTTGTGCGGTACCCATCTCCGCTGGGGGTAATAACTGTGGGAGGGTTTGCACCTCCCAACCCGCTTTAACGGATCAGTTGTCTCCAAGCATCTCGTCCACGTAGGACTTGATGACCTGGAGTTGGTCTCGGTTGAGTGTCTGGCTACGGCCATACTCAAGCAGGTCAAGGACCTGGAGCATGACGTTCTCGCCAGCCTCTTCACGAGACGGTACGCCACACATATCGAAGATCTCATCACGTGACATCTCAGTGATGTCGACGCAATCGATCTGACGAACGGTGGCGATGGTGGTGTTGGTCACGGTGTTACTCCGTAGGTGAGCTTGGTCTTACACTGCTGAAGTGCAGCTGCCAAGGTCGTGACCGACCGCCGAGTTGTCTGCTGCGTTTAACGTCCAGCTTGACGTGTGTCCCGAGTTAACTCACGGGAGTAACAATGGCCAACTATTCTATATGACCTAAGCCCAGGGGTGGAGCTAATACTTCCCATGTGCGATACGAATTCGTATCAATAGGTATAAATACCTAGGTAAAACGGTAGTGAGGGCTACATAAACCCCTGATTGCTCAGGGGAATAGGTAACCGTCAATCGATGGACGCAAGCTTTGCCTGCGCAATTGCTCGGCCTTCCTTCACAGTAACGTAAACCTTATAAGTCACTTCATCCCCTGGGTCAATGTGACCAAAGATGACGTAACTCTTAAGCTCGGCTAGCCAAGCCTGAACGTTACCTTGTGGCAGCTCACTCACTGTTACGCTAACCTTTCGGCCAGCTACCAGTGCGTTCGCTGCTTGCTCAAACCTTTGCATACGCTCAGTCATTGAATTGAATGCGATGGTATCCTGCGTTGTACGGATGCGCAGCCCCCGGTCTCTTATATACCCATCACGCATTTCTTTTTTTCTATACGTATTTCGTTACGCATGGGGTATTACAGAAGCGTCAGCAAATTTTTTCTCCTTTTTTGGTGTATATAGGGGTCAACCTTTTGGTATAACAGCGTACCTAACACGAATTAGTGTAGTGTTACCAAGGACTTTGCCCAAAAATTTAGACAAAAATGCCGGGGTTTGTGGCCCCGGCTGTGTACTTAACTAAACTTGCGTTTTTTTTCTTCTTCTCAGCCGTACTTACCCAACATCCCTTGGGCTTTTCTTGATGCAGCTATTGCTTGACGGTAAGAGTCAACGTCTGGACGCTGTTTAATAAGTTCTTTTCGCGCCCCAGAGATAAATGCATGCACATCGAGTGAATCTGCACCACTCGCTGCTAGCTTTTGGGCTTCGTTTGCAATTGCATCAATGCCAGCAATACGCTCGGCTCTGTTCTTGGGGTTCATCTTGGTACTTACAACCCAAATTCCGTTGTATTTTCTTTAGTTTAACTTACCCTGTCATATTTTTATGCCGTAAAATAACAATATCAGGTAAATGAAAGACGGTAGTTACATCCATGCCACTCGCCCCTGCTGATTTTGCCGCATATAGCCGTGCCACTGGTGCACCGTACCCCGAAGACTCGGAGGAAATGGCGCAGATGGCCCCTGCGGTAGCTGAATTCCGCCGTAATCAGCTCAAAGCACCTCAACAGGAGTCAAACCTACTTGCCACTATTGGTGCCGCAGCCCTGGGCCTTGGTGCATTAGCTGGTGGGGCATACGGCGCCAAGAAGTTCTTGATGGCTCCGCAAGAAGTCAGGCAAGCTGGACGTAAAATCACCGATCTTCCTAGTGCCGAAGCTGCTTTACAGACTGCCGGACGCTACAAACCCACAAAGACCACACCACCTCCCTCTAAAACTGCGGCACCACAGCCAAAAGCTGCAATTAAACAAGCTACGTTAGATCTTTCTGTTATTCCTTTCTCGGACGTAGAAGTTCCATACAAAACATCTAAGCCAGTTGAGTTTAAAGATCTAGATGTACCAGCGGCAGAAGACCGGGCTCAATCTTTTGCACAAAAAGCGGTTAGTAGTCTTGTTGATATTCAAGATACTGGTATGCCTTATGTCGCGGCAAACAGTCTTGACGCTCTAGAAAGTTCCTCTGACCAACTGGATGCCAAATTTGAATCTGTAGTCCAACGCGACGTAGATTCCGTTCGTTACAGCAAGCCTATTGTCGCTGTCGAAAAATATAAAAGACTCATGGCCGAGATGGGCCAAGTGGGTGCTGCAAAAACAAATTTAGACGATCCCGCAACTTCATTAAAGCGTGCGTCGTACGAGTTTGAAATGAATGATTGGTCTGATGGACCGCCGGAGCATTTACTAGATGATCTAGGTAATTTCCTTCAGCAACAAGAATATCGGAACGCACCTGCTACGTCTTTTAATCTGTCTGGAGCACGTGGAGATCTTCCCGGTGTTTCCCAAATGTCAGCACAAGAGCGAAGAACATATGGCAAACAAATTGGTTTAGATCTTCGTCCGTCCAAAGAACGTGAATCTACTGGTTTCTTTGGTGCAGATGTTGACATGAGTGATATTGAGGGCGCTGTTCAGGGACCTTCTGTGAAAGGTTATGCATCTCCTCAGCGTACAACTCCAGTAACTGTATCCAAACTTGAAATCGCCGATCGCATTTCAGCGGCGGCTAACTTTACTCCTGGCTCCTACGAGCATCAACTACTTTTAAACCCAACTGTACCCACTGAAAAGATTCGTGGTTTACTTGGTAGCACTTTGCGTGTTGATGCCGGTCGTGTTGGCACCAACTTAACGCATGAGATCACCCCTGGTGCTCGTGCCAGCATGACTGAAGTACCTGGGTGGAAAGATGAGCAAGCCGCTCGTCGTGCACAGATGGGTCAAGAGGTGGTCTATGACGAATATGCGGGTGATACGCCATACGTCCAAACAGTGTCTTGGGATGATTATGAAGGCGCCACAGATCTTGGTGAAGGTGAAGGCCCTGGTGGCTTAACGCTCAGTCGTACGTTTGATGAGCGCACTGGTAAGAGCCGTACCGATATCCCTGGTCAATATCAACTTGCCGTTGGTGGCACACAGTCTCCAAGAGGTATTCGTCCTTTAAATCGCAACAATGAAGAGCTTTACACCCGTCAAGAACGCATTGACCGTGTGATGCCAACACGGAGCACAGAGGAAGGTGATACTTCTCGTGGTTTCAGGATTGACGAGACAACAGGACGACTGCGTTTTGAGGGCGCTTCGGAGCGTGATGAGACTGGGCGCTTACGTCCTACTGACCCCACCATGATGATTGAGGGTGACTACGAGGATAAGCTCGTTACCAAGTTAGTTGGTGGGTACCAAGGGGTGACAGGGGAGCCTAATGCCATGGTCTCTACCCAACCAACGTCTGCTTATTACGAAAACATTAAAGCTGGGCGTAATGACCCCCGTCTCGTAAAAGGTTCTGATGGCCAAGTCTACTTACGTAGCAGTAAAACACAAATCACGGGCGAAGAACCCCTGGTCGCACAGGTAGGTGTTCGCACAACCAACCCAGACGGCTCAAAGGGATCTTATGTGTTCCTGGAAAATCAAAAACTTCAAAATATCCAATTACCACTCAGCACCCTTACTGAAATTGTTCAAGATGCCAAAGATACTTACATCAACAATCCTTCTGCCAAGAAAGAATTTCTTTCTCGTCGCCGTCCGGAGCTTTTAGAGCAAGGTATGCGGGAAGGGAAGTTGTTAGGTGAAATGGGGGATGCGATTTCCTACAATGACTTCCTCATTGAATCTTTAGACAAAGGCTTGCAGTCCCGTGGCTACAAGCTCCCCGTCCTTCAGATGCGCAAACAGGGTTACTATCCCAAAGCCGCACACGAATTCATCAGTAATGTTGGCCAAGTTACCAAAGAAAGTCCCGTATACGGTGTGCCCGTTGTACGTGGCGAGTCAGGCGGGGTTATTTATGAGCGCACCAAATTTGGTTGGACTCCCAAAGTAGATAAAAGTATTGAAGCAAGACCCATCCCAGGACAACTGGAAGTACGTGGTACTGGCGGCGTAGATGCTATGTCTATCGCCAATGACTACGAAGGCGCGGTTGCTTACCATTCGCCCCGTATCGAAAGTGCACCTCAGGTTGTACGTGATCGCCGTACGGGTGACGTACTTACTGCAAGCACAGCGGCACAAAGTGGTATGGGCCGACTTTCAACTGGAGAAACCGCCCCTCAGCTGCGACCACTACCCACGCGTCAATTTACAGTTCATCCAAACGTTGCCTTGCGTACCGTAAATACCCCTGAGTTTTCTTATGTAGCTACTGAATTCCTTCCGCCTGTTTTGCACGAGTTTGATGTTGATCCTGAAACCGGACGCCGTTATCAAACAGGTAACATTATTAGCCAAGAACAAACTGTTGAACGTGGGTACAAAGTACCAAATCAATCAACTTCTGCAAGCCTTGGCATCACTGGAGCGCAACTTGCAGGTTTACGTCAAAGCATGGAAACAGCACGCACTGGTTATACGGCACCTTATATTAGCAATATTGGCGGCGGTTTCATTGCAAACACAAAAAAACCTTTTAGCAGTAATGCTTTTTATGCAGATGGTCCTGTCGGAGGTATGTTGCCTCTTGGGGGCTACGTTCAAACAGGCGAACCATATCTTACCCGTTTTGGTTACTTGAATCCAAACGAACGTGGCGTTGGTGCTTCCCGTAATTTAAATCTGGAGATGGGTCCCCAAGCTACGTTTGCAAGGCCTACTCCTGGACCAGAGTCTTCCGGAGCTGGAAACATCTCAACTTATGATATTAACCAAGTAATGAAACAAGCACTGGCACAGGCGGGACGCCGCCGTGGTTCACGGAAAGGTTAATTATGACTGAGAAAAAAAAGAAAGATAAAAAGTGGATTCAAGGCGCTGACATCAAGGAAGGCGCTTTCACTGCCAAAGCTAAACGCAAAGGTATTACCTCTGCTCAGCTTCAAGAAAACGTACTATCCAACCCAGATGAGTACGACGATAAAACCGTTAAGCAGGCCAGGTTACGTGAAACCCTGGTACGATTAAAACATAAGAGTAAGAAGAAGTAATGGCTAAAGATCATCGCTTAGCTCTAGACCGTTATATTGATTACACGAAGGATCCTTTCGTTAAAAAACGTAAGGTTGACTTTGACGATTCATTCTTATCAAAAGCTTCCAGTGGCACTGCCCCCTGGACGCCCAGCCGATTTGATGAGTCGGATTTATTGCGTCGTATCCAAACACGCAAGTTACAACTCAACCCAACTCTTAACTTTGTTGGAGACACACCAGAAGAATATGAGGTGTTTGCCAACATCGGGCGTTTTACTCGTAAAGAGAACTATGACTTTGCAGAAGGTCGCGCTAGGACGCCCCTGCGGCCCGAGGAGCAGCCTGGATTCTCGCCTGTGTGGGTAGAGGCCTATCGCATCAGTCCTACCGTCAAGCCGGAGAAGCGTGCGTCTAATCCCATGCCTCGGATGAGCAACCCTGATCCTAAGGGTTACATGATGGCAGCTGCCGAGAAACGTGCAGAGAACGAAGTGAGTGGGAACAAATCAGTTGCTCAGCTTCTCGATAAATCAAGTGAGAAGACTGAAGTCCCAGCTAAAGAAACAACTGGCAAAAAAGAAGTTTTAACCAAAAAAGCAACTGACAAAAAGGGAGAAGTTATTAAGAATCCAGAAAAAGCCTAGGTTTATAATAAGAACAAAAGGGTAGATAAGTGTCATTCCAGCGGTTACTAAATTTTGTCGGACGCAACATAGGTGACGTCGCTAAGTCTGTGCTGCCAAACACTGCCATTACCGCTGGTTTTGGTTTAATGGAAAGTCCGCAAGCAGCGGCGGTCTATGGACTTAGCGACCTTGCGTTATCAATACCAGCTACACTAGCGGCTCGTGGACTTGGAGCCAAGATTACTAAACCCGTGCTTGGCGTTGCTCCAGAAAATGTTAAAGGGGGCCTAGAACTCGCTGCAAACGTCGGTGCACAACTTGGATCTACTATGGCAGCCGGTAAAATTCTTTACGGTAACCAGCAGGCAACATCTCCGTTGATGCTGCAAGAGCAGCAAATGATGCAACGGGCTGCTGTCAATGATCTTCAAAACCAATTGGTTTCTCCTGGCACACAATTTCAAATGACAGGGTTACCGTCTCCGGAACATTTTCAAAGTTTACTTAATCAACGTAATAACTCAGCTCAGTATCTATCGCCAGAAGATCAGTTGTTACTTCAGCAAGCTCAGAGGCCGATCGCATGACTAATCCACAGTCAGGTTACAAAAAAGGCTGGGAAAAAGGTGTAAACCTAATGAAGACCGCTGATAGCTATAACCTATCAGTTTTGTCGCCATCATTTAAAAAACGCTTAGCCCAAGAAGGCGTAACATTAAGGCAAACACCACAGCAATTTATTGGAGCCTATTCGGCACGTCTCGTTGCTGATGTGACAAATGATGGCACTCGAATGCTTTGGTGGCGTTACAACCAACCTGAAGGAATTAAACATCAAGTAGCCAGAGCTTCTTTAGGTGACAAACTTGCAAAAGAAATGGGTCCTGTTAAAACAGGTCTTGCATTTACCGCCGCCCTTGCCCCATCTCTTGCATTAACTGGTTCTTACGACATTACAAATATCGGCGAACAGTTTAGACCTGAGGGTTTTGCACAAAGGTACGCAGAACCTGGCTCAGAAGATCGCAGAGAATCTAGTCAGCCAGGTCTTGAGTTATTTGAACGTTTATTTTTACAGCGTTCTGGCGGCCCATTAAAGTATGAAACTGCCAAGGCGGAAATTCCCAGTCTTACCCCAGAGCGTTATGGTAATTACATGAGGACTTATTACCAAGATCCTGGTGTACTTGGCGTACTTAAAGCGACACCTGAGAATTTACAGGGTTACCCAGAAGCGCGTCTCCTTGGCTTCCCAATTACCATCCCATCCGTCACTGCAGCCGCAGGTGGCATTGCAGGTATGGCTGCTGGTGCGCGCATTGGTGGCCCCAAGGGACGCGCAAGGAAGACCGTTGCTTCTGCGTTAGCAGGATCCCTTGCTGGTGCATTGACAGGAAATGTTGTTAACGAAATGATTGCAACTGCCAACCGACCGAAACTACCGACTATCGGAGAGTATTCACAGGGAATGCAGTGATAGAATTTATTCTATAGAGAGTCATAATCAAGGCATGGCCGTTAACTACGCGTTCCCAACAGACGGAATGATGGGACCGTCAACCCCTATTGATCGAATTACTGCAGGAAGCAGTATGTTTGGACCAGGGGTGCCCACTCCTGGTGGGCAAACTGTTAGCCGTGAAGAGTTAAAGCGACGGATGAAAGAAAGTGCACAAAAAACCCAACAAGGTGCTCAAGATTTTTTAAAGAATTACGGTGGGTATGGTCGCGTAGGACTTGCTGCTTTAGGAGCACTTCCCGCAGCTGGCACGGCAATGGAAGAATTACAGGCAGGCCGTCCCCTTGGCGCTGTAGCTGCACTTGCTCCCGCAGGCTTATCCGCCGCTGGTTCCGCACTTATAGGTAAAGGTCCTTATGGTACTGCTGCTGGTATTGCCTTACTGGGTCTTGGAGCTATCCTTCCAGGAGCTGCAGCCTCTGGAGCTGAATCTACTCGCCAAAAGTTAACAGGTGAGCCTACCAAGGGTAAGGAGGGTGAGTTCAGTACCCAGATGGCAATTAACAAGCAGCTGGCTGAGCTTGGCACTACACAATACCGTGACAACATGGGCGTGTATACCAGTGCAATGCGTGACTTAAGTAGTAATGCTTCTAATCAAGCTTACCTTGATCTGCAGCGCAACATTCCACTTCTCAATCAAATGAAGAATGCTGACCTTACCCGCCAGCAAGCATTGTTAAATACGCAGAACCAGGCTTATATGCAGCAAGGTGTTGTTGCAACTGCTGGTGCACTGGCACAAGGCCAACAGGCTGGCACCTTTAACCTGGCACAATCTTATTTACAGAATAACCCTTACGCTAATTCTGTAATGCAGGCTCCTCAAATCCGTTTCGGTTGATAAATCATGGCATCTATCTGGGGTGATACAAGCCAACTAGGGGCTGTTGCAGGGGCACAAACAATGCCGGTTGCCGGTAAATATGGCTACTTGTCTGGTTTTTCAAACCTGGCCGCTGATCCAGCGTTAAAAGAAATGGACCCAAAAACTAAAGAATTTGCGTTGATGTTTGGAGCCATTGGCTTGCAGAATGATCTAGCCGCTCAAAGGTCAGCCGATACCATGGATAAATTACTGGCATATCAAGAAAGAGCGTCTCAAAAAGCAAATGAAATGGGAATTCGCAACCAAGTCATTGGTTCGTTCCTGAAAGATGTACCTGCTGCATTTGGTGCTGCAGCAAACGCACGAAATCAATTTTTACCGCAGCAAGTTCAAATTGCAGCTAATTCAATGCAAACAGGTAATGCACCGTATACCCCCCGAAACTACTACGGTTTTGTCGGGTAAAATAAAAGAATATAGGTAGAAATTATGGGGCCGTTCGCAGCAGGAGCATCTTTACTAGGCGCAGGAGCATCTGCAGCTCCTGCAGCAGGCGGTGCAGGCTTGTTAGCAGGCCTTGGTCCCTGGGGCCTAGCATCTGCAGGCCTTCAGGCAGGTGCATCTATCTTTGGTGCCACACAGGCTAGAGCAGGTGCTAGAGACGCAATCAACGCAGCAGAAGAAGCTAAGGCCCGCGACTGGGGCTTTAACATGTTCATGATGGATCGTGATAAAGCCAAGCAAATGGAAGCCATACGTGAAGGGTTAGGCGTCATGCAAAGTCCTCTCTTCCAGCAAAACAAATCACAGGAATACGGACGAGCTTTTTCACTTGCTGGTAAATATGGATTCAACCCCCACACAACTGCAACAGCAATAAGAATGTTTGGCGGTTGATGCTTTTATTGTAAAATTGATATAACGCAAGGTTTTAAGTATGGCTTCTAATTTGGTAGGCGTAGGCGCGAGTGAAGGCTCCCATACTACTAATAGTCTTTTTGAGCAGTATCCGGCTGCTGCGGGCAGGCTCTCAAAGAAAGAAATAAGGGCTATTAAAGATAATACCCGTGAGCTGTATAAAACTAGCCCTAGCGATGCACTCTCTTATCTAGCTGGAACCAGGGGATACCTTAATTGGCGTCCGGATTCGCTTATTGCCAAGTTGAATGCTAAGCCCGTCGACTATGACAGGTATAAAGGTCTTGCCGGGCAGGCTTATCAAGATTTACTGGGACGCTCGATGAAAGAGGATGAGTGGTCTCCACTATTTGAAAGCGCAAGAGTAAAGGGCATCAAGGATCCCAATGTATTTGACGCATTTATCAATCAACGTCTTGCTTCGACTCCAGAAGGCCAACGCAAGATCAAATCAGAAGCAGATATTGCGTGGGAATCACAGCACGGAACCATGCCACGCGATGCTCAAGGTAATTTAATCAGGGGCATGGTACGGTACGACCAAACACGGGTGAATTCCATGATCGGTTCAATGCTTGGTCTTGCTTAATTACAGGCAACACAAAACAGCGCAAAGTAGGTATAGTGTACTGAAATGCGCTTGACGTTAAATGCCTGAAAACTTTTCCCTAATTAAAAAAACATTACGTAAAAATCCGGCCTTAGAAATTAGGCAATCGGACGTTCATCGCTGGGGTGTTTTTACTAAAGAACAAATTAATAAGCACGATTTACTGGAAGAGTCTCCTTATTTTGAAGTTCCTAACAATCAAATTGAAAGCGCTCCAGAATGCGAGCGTTACTCTTATTGGTTGACTGATAGCAGCTATTTAATAGGTATGGGTTATGCTGGATTGTATAACCATAGTGGACTTCCAAATGCTTCTTATGAAATTGACTATGTGAATCAAGTTATTCGCCACTATTCAATTTTGCAAATAGAAGCAGATCAAGAGATTACTCTTGACTATGGAAAACATAACGCGGATCTGTTTCTTTCGAATTAAGGAGATTTAAAAATGGGGATGATGAGCAGCGGCATGGGCGATGGCGGCGGCGCAGGAATGTCAGGTAGCGGTAGCGGTAGCGGTAGCGGTAGCGGTAGCGGTAGCGGTAGCGGTAGCGGTAGCGGTAGCGGTAGCGGTAGCGGTAGCGGTAGCGGTAGCGGTAGCGGTAGCGGTAGCGGTAGCGGTA
>Ga0102864_1000274_pt1 | contig 13218 bp, 7 predicted proteins | sample Colrivmet1449B02_FD_84976 | JGI IMG/M metagenome (GOLD analysis project Ga0102864, IMG submission 84976) | Estuarine microbial communities from the Columbia River estuary - metaG 1449B-02 | ecosystem: Environmental > Aquatic > Marine > Intertidal zone > Estuary | place: USA: Columbia River...
AAAAAGTTGCTCGTCAGTTAGTTGTGAAAAGGTCTTTTCACCCAATAGTTTATAATATTGAAACTCCTTCTTGGCACTCTCTAAAAATGGAAGATTACTCATCTAAAAGTTTGTTTTAGTAATTCAATTTAAATAAAATTTTGGAAAGATGCAACACACCTAACTCACTGACGGACAATAAAAAAGGCGACATTTCTGTCGCCTTGTGCACTTTAGCTCCCCCTGTTGGACTTGAACCAACGACCCTCTGATTAACAGTCAGATGCTCTAACCAACTGAGCTAAGGAGGAGTGTCTGTTCGACGTACCGCTTCTGGAGCGAGGCTCCAATTGCGGGGAGCAAAAATAAGGATTTTCGGCAAGTTGAAAACACAAAAAGGGTCACTTTGATTCCTCTTTTCGAATTCCTAAAAACAGCCCTTCTGGCTTGACTTCTATAGGGTATATCCGCATGTCATACCCTTGACCGGTGCAGTTTCGGCCATTGGACAAGCAGAACTTATAATGATGAAGTGGGCAAACAACATTCCCCTTACTGTCAATGTATCCATCTTTTAGGGGGGCGCCGGCATGAGGACAAAGGGCTTGAAATGCCATCCATTTCTCTTGCCACTTTGTAATACATATTTTCTTGTTGGCTATGTTGACTTCCACCATCTCAATTCCATTAATTAAAATGGATTCGGGATCGGAGCTAATAAAGTGCCATTCAAATTCCCTCGGTATAAGATTCATGAGAATGGTAGCCGGTTTTGTAGGGGTAGCGTTTAATATATAATGTGCGAACCTGTTGAAGTAAGTTGGAGCGCAGTCCGTCAATCTCTCTTTTTTGAGTTGCAGAAACAAATACGCATGTTGCACCTGTTTCGTTTTCCCATCTTTTTTTAAGATCTTTTAAAATGGTTTGTTTGACATCTATTTCCAGCCACTGATCAAAGGTGCGTTCTTCATACAAATCCATTTTATTGAAAACAGTAATGACCGGTTTATCTGCGCAACCTAATTCAGCAAGAGTGGTATTGACCACTTTCATTTGATCTTCATAATTAGGATGTGAGATATCAACAACATGTAAAAGAATATCACTTTCTTTTACTTCGTCTAGTGTGCTCTTAAAACTTTCTACCAGATGATGGGGGAGTTTGCGAATGAATCCAACGGTGTCACTTAACAAAAAAGGAGTAGTCTCAAACACTACTTTGCTGGTAGTTGTATCGAGCGTGGCGAATAATTTATTTTCTGCAAATACATCACGTTTACTGAGGATATTCATTATCGTAGACTTGCCTACATTGGTGTAGCCGACTAATGCTACACGAATAAATTCTCCTCGTTCTTTTCGTTGTGTATACGCTTGTTTGTCTATTTCTGCCAAGCGTTTACGTAGCAATGAAATCTTATCACGAACAATTCGTCGGTCTGTTTCAATTTCTGTTTCACCGGGACCACGTGTACCGATACCACCACCTAATCGCTCAAGGTGTTTCCACATGCCTCGCAAACGGGGTAATATATATTGGTATTGTGCCAACTCTACCTGCGCTTTGGCTTGTGCAGTTTTGGCGCGTCTCGCAAAAATGTCTAAGATTAAATCACTTCGGTCAATCGTTTTTACATTGATGACCTTTTCAATATTGTTGATTTGTGCGCCACTCAGTTCATCGTCAAAAATGACAACGCGGATATTTTTCCCAGCTACAAATTGTGCAATCTCTTCGAGCTTTCCTTTCCCTACAAATGTTTTACTATCGGGGTGTTGTAGTTTCTGTGTAAAAGTTTTGACGGTAACTGCCCCTGCCGTACTTGCTAAAAATGCAAGTTCATCCAAGTATTCATTTACTTGTGTTTCAGTCTGATCTTTTTGAATAACTCCGACTAAAACAGCTCTCTCTTCTTGTTCAATCTTATTCCGCTTATCAATCATATCCGCAACATCAAAGTCCACTCAACATCAGACCAACTGTAAATGGTCTGGCGGTCGGACCTGTTCCATCTTTCAATGTAGGATTAAGCTGATAGCTAGAGAACACGGAGAATTTTCCATAACCCACTCGGAATGTACCTACAAAGCGTGTTTTATTAATAAATTTTGTACTATTCTCTTTCATTGTGTAATCATTAATCAGATTACCGTTTCTGTTTTGCAGTGTTACGTTTCTGGTATGTGCATTAAATAAAGCACCTATGCGAACGCCTAAACCAAACTTTAAACCTTTGCCATTTTCGGGATCAGCTGTGTAGCGTAATTCAAGTGGTAACTCTGCGTAGCTGGTAGCTAGCTTTGTCTTTTTAAAATGATTTGTATCGCGCACATTAGTGAATGGCATAACTGATCCTAGCTCTTTAATACCCACATTTACTTTTGAAAACTGTAGGTGATCCGTGCCTACACCAACACCTACTCCAATACTCATATTTGGGCTGCCTTTAAAAGGGTAGTCAAACATGAAATACACGTTGAAACTTTTTGAAAACTTGCCCATTGCAATGGTATCTGGTACTCCGGTCCAGGTGGTATATCCCAATTGAATAACCAAATGATCGCTGGGGCGGTTAGAAAGGTCTACTTTCTTTTTTGAAGTTGATTTTTCTTGCGCCTGAATTCCGAACTGAACGAAAAGAAAGCTAAAAGCGAGAAGTAAGAAATGCCTCATTAATTTAATTATTTGGTAATCAATGTTTTGTACAAAAGTGGACCCTGTTGGGATCGAACCAACGACCCTCTGATTATGAGTCAGATGCTCTAACCGTCTGAGCTAAGGGTCCGAGGGAGCAAAAGTAATTAAAAAGATGACACAACTGGGTGTGTAAAAATAGGTGGCGGACGTAATTTAGCATATGCATTTAATAAGTGAAATTTCATTTAAATGAAACAATCATTACCCAGACAACTAATTTGTGTAGCGCTTTGTGTATTAGTACTGAGCGCCTGCTCGGTTACAAAAAAATCTGCTATGTCATTTTCTTCTAATTCCGTTATTGCACACCGCGGTGCTTTTAAGAAAAATAATTTTCCTGAAAACTCTATTGCTTCTTTACGCGAGGCAATTCGATTAGGCTGTACAGGTTCTGAGTTTGATGTGCGTATGACTGCGGATTCTGTTTTAGTGATTTGCCACGATCCAGTTCATGGCGGGTTAACTATTGAAAGCAACACGTATGAGTCCTTAAAAAAATTACCATTAAAAAATGGGGAAGAATTGCCAACGCTAAAGCAGTATTTATTAGCAGGCAACAAGAATAACGCTACAACTCGATTGGTCCTTGAAATAAAACCTTCCCCTGCAGGTAAAGAGCGGGGGCAGCTGATTGCAGAAAAAGTAGTAGAGATGGTTCGCCTGTGTGGAGTGGAACGGATCACAGAATATATCAGCTTTGATTTTGCTATGTTGAAAAAAGTGCAGTCTTTGCACCCGTCAGCACTCACGCATTATTTAAATGGCGAAAAAGCACCGGATGAAATAAAAAGAGAAGGAATCAGCGGGATCGATTATAATTTTTCAGTGTATCAAAAAAATCCTGAATGGATCAAGCAGGCAAAAGCGCTTGGACTTATTTTAAATGTATGGACGGTTAATGATCCAGATCAATTGGATTGGTGTATCAATCAATCCTTTGATTTTATCACAACTAATGAGCCAGAATATTTGCTGGAGCGACTAAAGAGGTAAGAAATATTTATACGCTGGTACTATTTCCGTCTATGGTCATTAGGTGGTCAAACAAGTTCATCTCAGAGGGTATTCCAATTTTTTTGCGTAATCGATATCTGCTTATTTCTACACCCCTAACTGAAATATTCATTAATTGGGCAATTTCTTTACTACTTAAATTCATTCTTAAGTAAATGCACACCTTAGTTTCATTTGCAGAGAGATTCGTGTATTTTTTCTTTAGGGAGACTACAAAGTCGCTGTGTACTTTATCAAAATGCTTTGCAAAGGCATCCCATTCTTGATCTACCTTATCGTCATCAGAAACAGATTTTATTACCTTTTTAATTTCCTGTATCGCTACTTTGTTATCAATATTTTTTAAGGAATGCGAAAGCTCGTCTTTGATTTTTGAAAGTAATTCTCCCTTTTTAACTAGGTGCATAGTGGAAGATGCCAGTTCCGAGTTTTTAAAATTTATTTCTGCTTCTAGTTTTTCATTCTGTAAAGAAACAATTTCATTCTGTGCCTTATTTCGTTCTAATTCGTGGATATAAAGAAGACGCTTTTTTTCTTCTTCAATTCTCTCTTTTTGTTTTAAAAACTTTCTTTTCTGAATCTGGTACATTAAGATGAATAAACCAGCAATGAATAAAATATACAATGCGTATGCCCAGCTGGTTCGATACCACGGCGGCAATACATTAAATGAGTAGAACGTGATTGCCGACTCATTTCCTAGATTATTTCTTGCCTTTACTTCAAAAGTATATTTCCCCTCAGGTAGATTCGTATATTCTTTCTCCGTTTTGTCTGTCCAAACGGACCAACTATTTTCAAAACCTTTAAGACGATAAGAATACTCAAGTCGTGACTGTTGTCCAAAAAGAATTGATGAGTAATTGATCCGAATTGCTTTCCAATTACTTCCAAAGGAGGGTTTGTAAGAATAAGAGTCCGGTTTTCCAATTTTGCCAAACCCCCCATAAATTAAACTATCATTTTTGTTGGTGACAGTTAACCTTCTGATTTCTACTTTTAAGGGCCTGATGTTTTCTTTATACTTCAAATAGTTAACATGAAAAATTCCCTTTTCCCCACTAATAAAAATATTTTGTTCATCAAGTGGTAATATAAATTCAAATCCACTAAGAATTTTATTAGCTAGCTCTGGTAAGTAGGTAATTGTATTGTCTGGTGCATTTATTACTCCGACAGTTTTATCTTGAACAAACCAATAGTTGCCATTGCTATCTTCATTAATATATCGTGTTCCTTTTCTCCCAATCGTTTTTTCAAATTGGGGATGCGGAATAAACATGTCTGTGTTCCGTGCGTACTTATAGATTCCATTTTCAGTTGCTAAAACTATTTCTTGGTTTAAAAGGTACACCTGGTTGTTTAGAAGAGCAGGTACTCCATTTTCATTTGCATATCTTTTGATATTATAAATACTATCGGTAAGTGATATTCGAAAAATGCCATGATAGGGGTGAGAAACCCATAGATTGCCAAATGAGTCAGCTACCAAATAGCGTGAAGATTCTTCGAATGAAGGAACACTTGAAAAAGGTATCAGTTGTGTATTAATTTTTTCAAAAATGGATATACCTTGATAATTCCCAATGGCAACTAGAGGCTTGTTTGTTTGGTTAGAAAGGGGAACAAAATTCCAGTTTCCAGGTTTTTTATTAAAAGGTATTGCACTATTTCCTTGCAACATAAATCCACCCTCGTGATGTCCAATTAACAACCTACTGTCTAATACAGAAAGGTTCCATACCTGGCCATCTGTGTTTGTGATTTTTTTGAAATTTCCAATTGAATAACTTTTGTCAGGTAAATTTTGCAAAGAACTAGTATAAAGGCCACTCGATGTGCCAATATAAAGTTGATCTTTCAAAATGGCGATACCATACCCAGATGCATCTTCTTGACTCGGGGAAATTTGTTTGATTGCGCTATTGAATGCAATAAAATCTATGCCATTATCCAGGCCGAGCCAAAGATTTTGATCGTTATCACAAAATATACTCAGTACATTATTATTTTGAAGTCCTTCTTTTTTTGAAAACCGTTGAATAGTATTTCCTGACTTATCGATTATATAAACCCCATTATTATTTGTGGCTAATGCAATCCTGCCATTTGTGATACGGGTGGCTGCGTAAATTCTGTCGCTAATAAACGAGGGTTGATTCCTGTTTCGAAGTGGAATTATTTCTTCACCATTTAGTTGGTATAAGCCATTTTTTAAACACGTTAAAATAGCGCTGTCCTTACCTGTTTCAATAATGGCTGTTATTGGATCGTTTTTAGGGAGAATTGTTGATGGCGGAATCTGAACCCATTTGCCCTGCTGGAATGTACTTAGGCCTGTTTCATAGTCTTGCGCATAAATTTTTCCATTTGCAACACCCATGAACCCCCATTCACTCTGGGGGGTAAAACTTTGGATTTTATCTTCTTTTAATTGAAAAATACTGTTACTGCAACGGAAGAAAACACTTTTATCTAAGGCTATTATATCCCATACATCGCTAAACCCCCTTTTATTACTTGGTACTTTAGATAAAAGGGAGGTGTATTTAAGTCTACCAGACTTGTCAGCTTTGAAATAGCCAAGCTCACCTTGACCTCCTGCATATATAATACTATCGCCAACAACCTCTAAGGACCTCACAATTGTTTTATTGGGAAGAGGGTGTAATTGCCAGCTATTACCGTCAAAGCTTAGTACCCCTTCGTTGTTTGCAACATATAAAATCCCCTTTTTGTCCTGTTTGAAGTCCCAGTTTTGAAGACCTGCTTTATAGCTTACTTTCTTGAAGTTGATAATATCTGGAAGTCCGATTGTGTTTTGGCTGGAGCCACACATACTACAAATTGTAAATATGATTAAAAGGAGCTTTCTCATGCTTTGAAAATTAATCTTTTATTCAATAGGTCCGGTGATGTAGTAATGAGAAAATTTAAATATATTGTAAATCAATTAATTACAAATTTTGATGTAGTAATGATGGGGTGATTTATTTTAAAGACCATTAACATTTCATTTATTTCGTTTGTCTACATCTAGGAAAAAAACCTAATGCTTGTTGTATGAATCCAAAACTCCTTAAATGGGCTTTTGCGGTAATGTTGCTGGTCTACACTTTACCCTCTTTTGCCCAAAAGACCCCTGTTTCAGGTCGTGTTCTAAACAAACAATCCGGTGAAGTACTTGCGGGTGCCACTATCACAGTAAAAGGTACAAATGTATCTGCTGTGTCTAACTCCAAAGGTCAATTTACCATTGAAGCGCAACCAGGTTCAGTTCTGGTCATTTCTTACGCTGGAATGACCCAGCAAGAACTGGCTTTGGCTGGTCAGGCTTCTGATTTGGTAATAAAACTGGATGAGTCTGCCGAAACCACCTTATCAAATGTGGTAGTGGTAGGTTATGGTACGCAACGTATCACTAAAGTATCTGGTGCCATTTCTACTGTTAAGGGGGCCGATATAGAAAAATTGAGGCCTGTTCGTACAGAGGAGGCACTTCAGGGAAGGGCTTCTGGGGTAAACGTCATCCAGCCGGGTACACCTGGTGCAAAGCCAACTGTATTAGTAAGAGGTATTCCCTCTTTTTCTGGTACAGATCCTGTAGTCATTATTGATGGAGTTCCTCAGACATTAACTGATTTAAATTCTATTGCGCCAACCGATATTGAATCAATCAACGTTTTAAAGGATGCGGCTACTTCAGCCATTTATGGAGTACGTGGCGGTAACGGTGTAATTGTAGTTACTACACGCTCTGGTAGAAAGGCATCTAAAACAGATATTAGTGTAAACGCCAGTTATGGGCTGCAAGAAGTGATCAATACGGTGGGAGTACTTAACGCCACTGAGTATGCAGCTATGATAAATGAGGGTAGCACAGTATCTGGCGGTCCAGTTGTTTTCCCTAATCTTTCTACAATAGGAGTGGGAACCAATTGGCAAAATGAAGTGTTCACGCGTGCCCCTATGCAATCGCACACAATTTCTGCAAGAGGGGGAGCTGACAAAATGGGATATTTCCTTTCTGTGGGATATATGAATCAGGGAGGAATTGTAGGTGGAATTGACAAGTCAAAATTCAGTAGAGGAAACTTTACTGCGAATTTGAATTTTGATCTTACCTCTAAGTTGAAATTTATCCTCAATACAACTGGTGTTATTTTGGATGGACGTGGTATCCAAGAAAATTCTTTCAACAGTGTCTTAGGTAGTGCTTTGAATTTTGATCCAACAGTTTCTGTTGCAAATACAGTTGCGGGGACTCCTGGGAAATACGGATTCAGCAACTTACTATTATCGGAAGTATTTAATCCGCTTACCAAATTGGAGAACACCTATAATAAGAACACTGGCTCTAAGTTGTACGGAAAATTTGAGTTGCAATACTCATTGATGAAAAACTTACAGGTGACTTCCCGCTTTGGTTATACTAAATATGATGGGAACGCCAAGAGTTTCACTCCTCTTGCATTCTATGGGCCTAATAATATTGACAACTCCATGAACGCTGATGGCTCTGCAGTGGCAGGTCGTCACAATAGTGTTTCGCATGAAAAGGTGAGCAATTTCAATTACACCTGGGAATCTTTTGCGAATTACAATTTTGAGGTAGGTGGAAAAAGCAGATTTGAAACGGTAGCAGGATTTGCTATGGCTAAAGTTTCAGGAAATGCAGCTGGAGCTACTCGCCAGGATGTTCCTTTTAACTCTTGGGAGTTTGCCGATTTCACTGCAGCAACTGGAAATAATACAGCTGCCAATACTAATGCTTTAAGTGGTTATTATTATCAATACTTCCGTCGTAATGTTTCTGGATTCGGACGTATCAATTATGATTACGACAATCGTTATTTGTTGTCAGGTACAATAAGAAGAGATGGATCTTATGCGTTTGGTACACAAAATAAATATGCCAATTTCATTTCTGGTTCTGCAGGCTGGGTGGTAAGTAATGAGCAATTCTTTAATTCTAAACTCATTAACTACTTAAAGCTTCGTGCTAGTTATGGTACAACAGGAAATGAAAATGTAGATCCTCAGTTTGTGGGTATTGTAAACGGAGGTCCAAGCTATGGTCCAACTGCCAATAGTAACGGATACAACTTCAACAATGTATTCTATGCGGGTAGTACTGTAGGATCTGCTGCTAATGATGCATTACGTTGGGAGAAGCAATTACAAATGAATGCTGGATTGGACATTAGTTTATTTAAGAATGCGTTGAATATTTCTGCCGATTACTTCCAAAAAGAAGTAGATGGTTTATTATTCACTCCTTCTGCTTCTCTTTATTTAGGTACTGTACCTATCCCTACTTCAAACATAGGTTCTACACGTAGCACAGGTATTGATGTTACTGTAACCTACAACCAGACTATTGCTAAAAAGGTGAAATTGAATAATGCTTTCACTTTCACTACTGCAAAAAATGAAGTGACCGCTACTAATAGCGATGGTACGGCCAAAATCATGGGTGGTTATTATTTCAATGGCCAGTCACAAAGCGTAACTGTATTTGAAAAAGGATATACTCCTGGATATTTTTATGGCTACAAAACAAATGGTCTATTTCAGAATGCGGCGGAGATTGCAGCTTCTGCTACACAGGCAGGTGCAGTACCCGGTGATATCCGATTTGTAGACTTGAATAAGGATGGTATTATCAACGCACAGGATATGACTAAGATTGGTGATCCCTTCCCTAATTTCACTTTGGGTTGGAATTTTTCAATGGAGTGGGGTGGGTTTGACTTTACTGCCTTCACGTATGCTTCAATAGGTAATGATGTTTATCGTGCCTACGAGCGTAATGCAAACTACACTAACAAGGATAGAAGCGTTTTAGCAAGATGGACAGGTGAGGGAACTACAAATGATGCGCGTTATCCTCGTTATACATTTGTTGATGCTAACAGTAATATCCGAGTGTCTGATCGTTTTGTAGAGGATGGATCATTTATAAAAATCAAGAATCTCCAATTAGGCTATACGTTCAAGAGCCGTATGCAGAAATCTTGGTTCTCTTCTTTCCGCATTTATGCGCAAGCTCGTAATGCCTTTGTGTTTACAAAGTATACTGGATTTGATCCTGAAATTGCTGGAGGCATTCTGGATACAGGTGTAGACAGAGGTTCTTATCCTCAACCTCGTACTTATACTGTTGGTATTGATATCAAATTATAATCAACCTAATGATTGCAATTATGAAAACAACTTCTTTTAAACTGCTTGGCCTAAGTGCGCTAGTGCTGTTTATGTTCTCTTCCTGTAAAAAATGGGTGGATTATAATCCACGGGAAGATTTTCGTATCACTGAATTAGATTATCTCCGCTCGGAATCAGATTATCGTACCATGGCGGTTAGTGTGTATACACCCTTGCAATGGTTGAATCAGGCAGTGCCAGTTGGCGATATCGCTTCTGACAATGCGGTGAGTGGCGGTGAAAATGCGTCTGATGTGTTATCACTACAACAGATTGATGACATGACTCATACGCCGGTTAATAGCACCTTAACAGAATTATGGCAAGCTGCTTATGAGGGAATTAACCGCGCCAATTATTTACACCAGTATAAAGACAAGAATTTAGCTGGTGAAACAGTGTCATTTGCTGGTAAAGATGCTTTGTATGGTGAAATTTATTTCTTACGCGCTTATTATTATTTCAGCCTCGTTAAGTTTTTCGGAGATGTTCCATTATTTACTGAAAAGAGATTGGGATTAGGCGAGTCAGCTTCACTAACGCGTAGCCCCAAAGCGGATGTTTACGCACAAATTGAAAGAGACTTGACTGCAGCCATTACTGCTCTTCCTGCTATCCAGGTTCAAAAAGGGCGTATTACAAAGTATGCAGCGCAGGCATTGTTAGGAAAAGTATTGTTATATCAGCGTAAATATGAAGCAGCTGCCACTGTATTGGAAAGTGTTATCACTGCCAATGCGTTTAGTCTGGTAACTGACTTTGGATCTATGTTCTTGGAGTCTGGAGAAAATGGACCTGAGTCTATTTTTGAAATTCAATACACCAACACTTCTCCTTACTATAACTGGGGTGGCGTAACACGTGGACAAGGTAATTACGCGATACAGCAATGTGGTATAAGAGGATTAAATGGTTCTGCAAATATGCCTTACGCTGCGGGTTGGAGTACCAATTTGCCTACACAAAATTTGGCGAATGCTTATAGTGCTGGCGATCAACGTAAAGCAGTTACTGTACTAGATATTGAAGCTTACAAAACTGCAAACCCGTCTTTTGGTATTACCTATCAAGTTGCTCCTTACAAGAACACTGGATTGTATAATCAAAAGTATCTTCCTCGCAAAGGACAAACTTCTGGGCAGGTTGAATTGAATTATCTGAACAACCAACGAATTATTCGTTACGCTGATGTATTATTAATGGCTGCCGAAGCGTATAACCGTTCTGCTACTGCCAATGATACAAAAGCGCAGGCTTATTTAAATTTAGTAAGACAGCGTGCTTTCAGAGATAATTTGCACAATATCACTTCTACTGGGAATACATTATATCAAGCTATTTTGGATGAGCGCCGTTTGGAATTAGCTATGGAGGGAGAACGCTTCTTTGACCTAGTAAGAACTGGGCAGGGGGGGAAAATCACTGGATTTACTGCTCCTAAGCATGAAGTATTCCCGATTCCTCAGCAAGAGGTTCTTATTTCCAACTTAACTCAAAACTATGGCTACTAATTGCCAATAAAAAAGTTAATTATGAAAAAGATCAATTTTTTGTTTACTGGTTTAATGGCGGTGCTATTATTAGCTGGTTGTACAAAGATGGAATACACGGACACTTCTTTTGTGGATCGTGGTGAAGCACCTTCTGCACTTTCTGCTATGTTCGACATTACCCAGGATAATACAGGTCTAGTGACAATTACTCCTAATGGCGTAGGCGCAGTCAACTATGATGTGTATTTTGGTCACGGTGGAACAACGCCCACAAAAGTTGCGGCTGGTAAAAACACAACGCATGTTTATCCAGAGGGAGTTTATCCTGTGAAGTTGATTGGATATTCTGTAAGTGGTAAAAAAACTGAGGTTACCCAACAATTGACTGTAACATTCCGCGCTCCGGAAAATTTAGATGTGACGGTTACAGTAGATCCTGCAAATAATTACAAAGTAAACGTTAGTGCTACTGCATTGTATGAAACTAACTTCAAAGTTTATTTTGGAGAAAGTCCAACTGAAACGCCGGTAACTTTCTTAGAAGGTCAAACAGTAAGCTATGTATATCGTGCTACTGGCACCTATCAAGTGAAAGTAATTGCATATAGCGGTGGAGCGGCTACCACGCAGCGAATTGTACCTGTTACAATTGTTGATCCTATTTTATTGCCTTTGACTTTTGAGTCTACAACCATTAATTATAACTGGTTCAATTTTGATGGCGGTGCGGTTACTGTTATTGCTAATCCTCAGTCTAATGGTATCAACACCACTGCAAAGGTTGCTAAGATGGTAAAAAATGCAGGACAGCCTTGGGGTGGAAGCTTCTTAACGCTTTCCAGCAATATTGATTTTTCTGCCAATAAAGTTTTTCGCATGAAAGTGTATTCACCTCGTGTGGGTGCAAAAGTGTTATTGAAAGTAGAGAACTCTGCGAACGGTAGTCAAAATTTTGAAAAAGAGGTATTGACTACGCGTGCAAATGCGTGGGAAGATCTTGCATTTGATTATAGAGGTATTAATACCGGTAATAATTACAACCGTATTGTTTTGATTTTCGATAATGGAACACCTGGTGATGGTTCAGCTAATTTTACCTGGTTATTTGATGATATCCGATTAGTGGCTACAATGCCATTGGATTTACCATTGGATTTTGAGTCTTCCCCTTCTACATATCCTTGGTTTAATTTTGACGGTGGTACTGCATCAGTTGTTGCGAATCCTGTATCCGGCGGAATCAATACTAGTGCTTCTGTTGGTAAAATGGTTAAAAATGCAGGTCAGGTTTGGGGCGGTAGCTTTTTGACTTTGAGTTCTCCGATGAATTTTGCCACCAACAAAGTTTTCCGCATGAAAGTGTATTCACCTCGTGTGGGTGCAAAAGTGCTATTGAAAGTAGAGAACTCTGCTAATGCTAGTCAGAATTATGAAAAAGAGGTTACAACAAGTATTGCAAATGCTTGGGAGGATTTAGTATTTGACTATTCTGGAATAAATACCGCTAACTCTTATGACCGTATCGTATTGATTTTTGAATTAGGTGCTATGGGAGATGGATCAGCTAATTACACTTTCTATTTTGATGATATCAGATTGACCAACACATTCCCTGTGCAACTTCCGTTGAATTTTGAATACCCCATCACTTATGGATGGTTTGATTTTGATGGAGGTAATGTAACAGTAGTTAATAACCCACAGTCTGCCGGTATCAATACAAGTGCAAAAGTTGCAAAGATGGTTAAGAACGCAGGACAGGTTTGGGGAGGTAGTTTCCTAACGCTGGGCGGCCCTATTAACTTTGCAGTTTCTCGTTCATTACGT